>Ga0209023_10000234_pt1 | contig 93952 bp, 81 predicted proteins | sample LakOneMetagenome_FD_187468 | JGI IMG/M metagenome (GOLD analysis project Ga0209023, IMG submission 187468) | Freshwater and sediment microbial communities from Lake Erie, Canada (SPAdes) (version 2) | ecosystem: Environmental > Aquatic > Freshwater > Lentic | place: Lake Erie, Canada... | reverse complement strand
GATCTATTGACGGCGACCATCTTCTCGATTGCCATCGGGATTCCGCTTGGCATTCTGATGAACCGGTTCAAACGGCTTGGTGGCGTCTTGCAAACCGTTCTTGACGTGATGCAGACGATGCCGCCCTTTGTCTATTTGATCCCCGTCGTCATGCTGCTCGGGATCGGCAGGGTGCCCGGCTTCATCGCTGTTGTCATCTATGCCATTCCGCCGATCATCCGCTTGACCGACCTCGGCATTCGCCTGGTTGACAAGGAGGTTCTGGAGGCGGCCGATGCCTATGGCTGTTCGCGATCACAGAAGCTCTGGAAAGTGCAGATGCCGCTGGCGATGCCCACCATCATGGCTGGCATCAATCAGACCATCATGATGGCGCTCGGCATGGTGGTCATCGCCTCGATGATCGGCGTGCAGGGGCTGGGCCTTAATGTGCTGCAGGCCATCGCCAACCAGTATTTCACGCAAGGCATCTTCAACGGCTTTGCCATTGTCGGCATCGCCATCATTTTCGACCGCATCAGCCAGGCCTATGGCCAACGCCTGCAGAAGCACCGGGGTGCGGCGCATGAGTAATACGTCCATCGAGATCCGCAATCTGTACAAGATATTCGGCAAATCGACGCGGCAATATGTCGAGGCCGTCCGCAACGGCATGTCCAAGGCCGAACTGGCCAGGACGCACGGCGCCATTCTGGGCCTTAACGACATCAACATCTCCATGGCGGCCGGCAAGATCCAGGTGGTCATGGGTCTTTCGGGCTCGGGCAAGTCAACGCTGATCCGGCATATCAACCGGCTGATCGAGCCCACATCGGGTTCAATCATCATTGATGGGCGCAATGTTCTTGATATGCCGGAAGCGGATCTGCGCGAGTTCCGCCGTAGCCAAACGGCCATGGTGTTCCAGCGCTTTGGGCTTTTGCCGCACCGCTCGGTGATCGATAATGTGATTTTCGGGCTTGAGGTGCGCGGGCTGGACAGGCTGAAGGCCCGTGAAACCGGAATGCGCTGGATAGAGCGGGTTGGCCTCGGCGGCTTCGAGCATCGCTATCCGGACGAGCTTTCGGGCGGCATGCAGCAGCGCGTGGGATTAGCCCGTGCGCTCAGCAACAATGCCTCGATCCTGCTCATGGATGAGGCCTATTCGGCGCTCGATCCGCTGATCCGAACGGACATGCAGACCATGCTGCTCGATCTTCAAACGGAGTTGAAGAAGACGATCGTCTTCATCACCCACGACCTTGACGAGGCTTTGCGGCTTGGCGACAATATCGTCATCCTGCGCGATGGCTCCATCGTCCAGCAGGGAGATGCCCAGGACATCCTCCTGCGCCCCGCGGATGATTATATCCAGCGCTTCATCAAGGACGTGAACCGGGCGCGCTTCATTACGGTTGATGCGGTCATGGAAGCCCTGCCGGCAACTGGCCTGAAATCGCTTCCCCGCTTGAAGTCGGGCGCCACACTTGAAACCGCCGCCCTCGAGATCGCCAGGGCTTCGCAGGATAGCGGGCTTGTCGTGAACGGCAGGGATGAGCCTGTCGGCCTCGTCACATTGCGCAGCATTACCGCGGCGCTGGCGAGCCCGGCTGACTCTGGTGCGCCGGCGTGAGGCGGTGAACATGCAGGCTGGCTTTCAGCGGGGCGCTTGAGGTTTCGGAGTTGTTTGACGCATGAAAATCATGCCTGTTCATATGGAGCCCACCCGGTCCGGCTGGTATGCCGCGCTGGGACCACGGCCGGCGGCGCGCCAGCTTGAGACTGACATCGTTTGCGACAGCTTGGTGATAGGCGGAGGCTGGATGGGCCTGCACTGCGCCCGCCGCCTCGGAGAGATTGAACCGAACGCGCGAGTCGTTCTGGTTGACGCCGGGCGAATTGGGGACAATGCATCCGGCCGCTGTGCAGGGTTCGCGATCGATCTCGCGCATAATCCGCGAAACAAGCATTTTGCCGAAGACAAGACCGGCAATGAAGAGGAATTCCACGTGAATGTGGAAGGCATCGCATATCTCAAGCAGGCCGTTGAGGAGCTGGGTGTTGCATGCGACTGGGATGCTTCCGGCAAATATCACGCTGCCGCCACCCCAAGCGGCTATCGGTGCCTTGAAGAGATGTCAGCCGCCTTGAAGCGGATCGGCAAGGAGCACGCATGGATCAGCAAGGAGGAAATTCAGGCGCGCACCGGCTCGAAGCATTATTTTGCCGCGGTCCACACGCCGGGGACCTATCTCATGCAGCCCGCCAAATATCTGGTAAACATGATGGGCGCGCTGCCGGTCAACGTCGAGGTCTATGAGAAGACGCCCGTTACGGCGATTGAATATTCATCGCCGCAACATGTCTGCGACACGCCGAGGGGCATGATCCGGGCGAAGAAGCTGTTTTTATGCAATGCGGCCTATATCACCAGGTCCGGTTTCTTTCCCGGTACGGCGATCCCTGTTTACACCTACGGATCAATGACCCGGCAGCTGACTGCGGCCGAACTGGAGCATGTGGGTGCAAGCGCGCCATTTGGCGTCATTCCAGCGGAAAGCTTCGGCACGACGATGCGGCTGACCGCCGACAACCGGCTCTTCCTGCGCAATGTGTATTCCTACGCCCGGGATTTCAGGTCAACGCAGGACGACATCAACCGGTGCCGCAAACACCACATCGTCGCCTTCCAGCGCCGATATCCCGCACTTGCCGGGATTGGCTATGAGCACACATGGGGCGGGCTGCTCACCATGGCGGAAAATGGCGGCATGGTGTTTGGGCAACTGGCCGACGGCGTATTTGGCGCGGCGTTCTGTAACGGCACCGGTGTTGCGAGAGGCACGGCCTTCGGCAAGGCATTGGCAGAATTGAGCGCCGGCCGCCGATCGCGCAGCATCGACATTCTCAACCGCCGTCCGAAGCCGAACTATGGCTACCCCGCCTGGATGACGGAAATCGGTGTGCGCGCCACGACCAAGTACCGGTTCTATAAAGCCGGCAAGGAAATATGACGTGGCGCGCCCGCATCTCTTTCTCAACGCGGCAACCCCGTAGCGTTCCGCCGCGGGAACAAATGGAGTGAAATCGACATGACGAATATTGACAAGTTCTCGCAGAAAATCAGAAGCAACACTGAGCAGTTGGGCATCTGGACGCAAATTCCAAACATGATTGTTGCCGAAAACCTGGCGCAATCCGGGGCGGATTTCCTGCTCATCGACGGAGAACATGCACCCGTGCCGCCGCATGCGCTGCTCGAATTTCTTCCCGCGACAGAACGCCATGATATGCCGGTTCTCTATCGCGTTGCGTGGAACCGCGTGGAATTGGTGAAAGCGGCCTTCGACATTGGCGCGAATGCCGTCATGGTTCCGATGGTGAATTCCGCCGAGGAGGCGCGCGCCGCGGTGGCGGCTTCAAAGTATCCGCCGACCGGCAAACGCGGAATTGGCGCCTGGCGGTCCACCAACTATTATCAGAATGACGCCGCATACCGCGAAACCGCGAATGCGAAAACCGGAGTGGTGTTGCAGATCGAAACACGCGAGGCCCTTCGTGCGCTAGACGAGATCGCCGCGACACCAGGTGTTGACGCGCTCTATATTGGGCCTGCCGACCTCGCGATGTCGGTTGGATTTCCGCTTGGCCAACTCAACGATCAGTTGCTCGATGCCTGCAAGGCTGTGGCCGCCGCGGCAAGGAAAAACAATATTGGCGCCGGAATCGATGTCGCCAATCTGGAATATGTCCGCACATACAGAGACATCGGATTGGGCCTTTTCACCTACGGGTCTGATTTCGGGTTCATTCTTGATGGAAGCCGGGCGGTGGTTCAGAAATTTCGTTCGCAAACTGCCTGATGATTTCCGCGCGGCCGCCATAGTCAGGCGCTTGCTTGCTGGCTGGCCGAACACGAAGCCAAATATCCGGCGCAACTTTCCGGTGGGCAAAAGCAACAGGTGGCGATCGTTCGCGCCCTCGCGCTTCAGCCCGAAGCGATCCTCTTTGATGAACCAACGTCCGCGCTGGACCCGCAGCTGGTTGGCGATGTGCTTGGCGCGATGTGTGAATTTGCAGGATCCGGCCTGACTTTAGTCGTTGTATCGCGCGAGATGGGTTTCGCCCGGCCCTCGCGGACAGCGTTCACTTCGTAACCGGCGGCATCATTACCGAAAGCGGAAGTGCCGAAGATATTTTCGAACGTCCGAAGTCTGCGGCGCTCAAGCAATTCATCGACTCCATTCAGCGGCCCGGTTGAGGTAGGCGACAGCGGGCGGCTCATGTCCCGGGAAGGGGCTGGGTTGGCGTTGGGTCTGTTGCCTGCGGATCATTATGGACCATTTGCCGTCCCGGCTTTCCGATTGCCGGTCAGGCCAGGATTTCATGCGCTCAATGAATGCGCGGAAAATCAGCTTCCACTAATTTTATGAAATCCTTATGCCCGCGCGCCGCAATCCATATCGAAAGCTTATGCGGAAGGGTGCATCTCGCGGAAGACAATCTGCGAGGTGAACCATGTTCGACATCCTGTTCCTGGCGCTGGGGCTCGGCTTGTTCGCCCTGGCCGGTGCCTATGTGCGTTTCTGCGAGCGGTTGTGAGGCTGTGATGGCGGAAGCATTTATCGGCCTGCTCGTGGCGCTGGGCCTTGGTGCCTATCTCGTCCATGCGCTGCTGCATCCCGAAAAATACTGATCAAGGATTTCACTGGTGACGCCATGACATTTGCTGGCTGGTTTCAGATCATCGCCGTTCTTGCGGGTGTTACGCTCGCCGCCTGGGGACTCGGCTCCTACATGGCCGCCGTATTTTCCGGCCGACGCACGTGGCTGACACCGATTTTGAGTCCCATGGAGCGCGCGATGGCCGCGGCGAGCGGCTATGACCCTTCTGCCGAACAGGGCTGGAAAGCCTATACCCTGGCGATGCTCGCCTTCAACGCGGCAGGCTTCGTGGTTCTCTATGGCCTGATGCGGCTGCAGGGCATTCTGCCGCTCGACCCGCAAGGCTTCGGCGCCGTGCCGCCGGACCTTTCATTCAACACGGCGATCAGCTTCGTCACCAACACCAACTGGCAATCCTATTCCGGTGAATCGACAATGAGTCATCTCGTCCAGATGGCCGGTTTCACCGTACACAATTTCGTTTCGGCCACGACCGGCATCGCGCTGGCCGTGGCGCTCACGCGGGCCTTTGCGCGCAGCAGCGCCGGCACCATCGGCAATTTCTGGGACGATCTGGTCAAGGGCACCCTCTATGTGTTGTTGCCGCTCTCCATCATCGTGGGGCTCGCCTTTATCCTGCTCGGCATGCCGCAAACGCTGCAGGGCCAGATTGCCGTCACCACGCTTGAAGGCGTGAAGCAGACGCTGGCGGTGGGTCCGATCGCCAGCCAGGAGGCCATCAAGCAACTGGGCACCAATGGCGGCGGCTTCCTCAATGCCAATGCGGCGCATCCCTTCGAGAACCCGTCCGCATGGTCGGACTATCTGTCGATTTTTGCCATGCTGGTGGTTTCGGGCGCCATGCCCTTCATGTTTGGCCGCATGGTGGGAGATGTACGCCAGGGGCGCGCTCTGTTCATCACCATGTTCCTGTTCATCCTGGTGGGAACCGGCATCGTCTATTGGGCAGAAGCCAAAGGCGTGCCCGCCTTGCAGGCGCTGGGCATCGACCCTGCGCAGGGCAACATGGAAGGCAAGGAAGTGCGTTTCGGACTTGCCATGACAGCGCTCTTCGCCGTGGCCACGACAGGCCTTTCCTGTGGCGCGGTCAATGCCATGCACTCCTCGCTTACGCCGGTTGGGGGGCTTGTGCCGCTGTTCATGATACAGCTCGGTGAAATCCTTCCTGGAGGCACGGGCTCTGGTCTCTATGGGCTTCTGGTTGTCGCCATCCTTACGGTGTTCATTGCCGGGCTGATGGTGGGCCGCACGCCGGATTATCTCGGCAAGAAGATCGAGTCGCGCGAGATGAAGCTTGTCATTCTGGCGCTTCTCATCCTGCCGCTGGTGATCCTGGGCTTCAGCGCCGTTGCCGCAATGATCCCGCAGGGGCTCTCAAGCCTTGCCAATGCAGGCCCCCATGGCTTGAGCGAAATTCTCTATGCCTACTCATCAGCCGCCGGGAACAACGGTTCGGCCTTTGCGGGGCTCAATGCCAACACGCCTTGGTACAATACGACAATGGGCATTGCGATGTTCCTTGGCCGCTTTGTCTATATCGTGCCGATGATGGCGATCGCCGGTTCGCTTGCGGCCAAGACGCGTATTCCCGCAACGGCCGGCAGCTTCCCAACGCATGGCGGCATGTTCATCGGCCTGCTGACCGGGGTCATCCTCATTCTCGGAGGGCTGCAATATTTCCCGGCCCTCGCGCTCGGTCCCATCGTTGAGCATTTCGAAATGCTCGCAGGCAAGTTCTTCTGATCGGAGGCTCTCATGTCCAGCACGTCCGCATCCCACGCACTTTTTGACGGTACCATTCTTTGGCAAGCCACCAAGGATGCCGTCAGGAAGCTCAACCCGCGCGCATTGGCGCGTAATCCGGTGATCTTCGTGACGGAGGCAGTGGCGGCGCTTGTCACCGCTCTCTGGCTCCGTGACGTGCTCGCGCACAATGGCAATGGCTGGTTTTCCGGCCAGATCGCGGCATGGCTCTGGTTCACCGTGTTGTTCGCCAATTTTGCGGAAGCGGTGGCCGAGGGGCGCGGCAAGGCGCAGGCCGATGCGCTCCGCCGCACCAGAACAGACACCCTCGCCAAGCGGCTGGTGATCCCTGAAACCAATGACAGGGTGTTCCAGAAGGTTTCGGCGCTGGCCCTCAATGCCGGCGATCTGGTGCTGGTCGAGGCGGGCGATCTCATTCCGGCTGATGGCGAGGTGGTGGAAGGTGTTGCATCGGTCAACGAGGCGGCGATCACCGGTGAGTCAGCACCTGTTATCCGGGAATCGGGCGGAGACCGGTCGGCGGTCACGGGGGGGACCACGGTGCTGTCCGACTGGATCAAGGTGAAGATCACTTCCACTCCGGGCAACACTTTCATCGACCGCATGATCGCGCTCGTGGAAGGTGCCGAGCGGAAAAAGACACCCAATGAACTGGCGCTCTCCATCCTCCTGGCCGGCATGACGCTGATCTTCCTGATTGCTGTCGTAACGCTGTGGGGCCTTGCAGGCTATTCCGGCACGATGCTGTCGGTCACGGTTCTGGTGGCATTGCTGGTCACGCTCATTCCCACCACCATCGGCGGCCTTCTGTCGGCGATCGGCATCGCCGGGATGGACCGCTTGATCCGCTTCAACGTCATCGCCACATCGGGCCGCGCCGTCGAAGCGGCAGGGGATGTCGATACGCTGCTGCTCGACAAGACAGGCACCATCACCTTTGGCAATCGGCTGGCGAGCGCCCTGTTTCCGGTTGCCGGTGTTTCAGACAAGGAACTGGCGGAAGCCTCGCTTCTCGCATCCCTGGCGGATGAAACGCCGGAGGGCCGTTCGATCGTGGCGCTCTGCAAAACGCAGTTCGGCCTGAAGGAACCTGAAGGCTCCGCCGCCACGCTGTCACCCGTTCCGTTTTCAGCCATGACGCGCATTTCGGGCGCCGACATAGGCAGCCGCAAACTTCGGAAAGGGGCAGTCGATGCGGTGCTGCGGAGCGCGGGGCTGGGCAAGGACGATGCGCCGCAGGCCTTCCGCTACGCGGTTGAGCGCATTTCACGTACTGGTGGCACACCGCTCGGTGTCTCGGACGGTAACCGGCTTCTGGGCGTCATCCATCTCAAGGACGTGGTGAAATCCGATATCAAGCAGCGCTTTGCGGCACTCCGCGCCATGGGCATCCGCACCGTGATGGTGACCGGCGACAATCCTGTCACAGCGGCGGCTATCGCTTCCGAAGCGGGGGTTGATGATTTCATTGCCGAGGCAACACCTGAGGATAAGCTCGGCTATATCCGCCAGGAACAGAAGCAAGGGCACATGGTGGCGATGTGCGGGGATGGCACCAATGATGCGCCCGCACTTGCCCAGGCTGATGTGGGTGTGGCCATGCAGTCCGGCACCCAGGCGGCGCGCGAAGCGGGCAACATGGTGGATCTCGAATCCAATCCCACCAAACTTATCGAGATCGTGGAAATCGGCAAACAGCTGCTGATGACGCGCGGGTCGCTGACCACCTTTTCCATCGCCAATGACGTGGCAAAATATTTCGCCATCATCCCGGCGCTGTTTGTGGTCACCTATCCCGAACTTGGCGCGCTCAACCTCATGGGGCTTTCATCGCCGCAAAGCGCAATCCTCTCGGCGGTGATCTTCAATGCCCTCGTCATCATTGCGCTCATTCCGCTGGCGTTGAAGGGTGTTGCCTACCGCCCCGTTGGCGCTTCCGCCCTGTTGCGGCGCAATCTGCTGATCTATGGCCTCGGCGGGCTGATCGTTCCGTTCATTGGCATCAAGATTGTCGATCTCGCCGTTGCGGCCCTTCATCTCGCCTGAGGAGAATTCCATGTTGTCCCATCTCCGTCCTGCCGTGAGCATGCTTGTTCTGATGACATTGCTGACAGGCTTCGCCTATCCGCTGGCGATGACCGGCGCCGCGCAGATCATTTCACCCGGAACCGCAAACGGGAGTCTTGTTGATGTCAATGGACGGGCGATCGGCTCCAGTCTCATCGGACAGGCCTGGACATCCGATAAATATTTCCATGGCCGTCCTTCCGCGGCAGGTGCTGGCTATGACGCCCTGGCCTCGGGCGGCTCCAATTTGGGCGCAACGTCCCAAAAGCTGAAAGACCGCATGTCCGCCGATATCGCGGCATTGCGCCCGGCATTCGGAGCGGCAGGAATTCCGGCGGATGCGGTCACAGCCTCCGGCAGCGGGCTTGATCCTCACATTTCTCCCGCCTATGCGGCTGCACAAATCCCACGGGTGGCTGAAGCGCGCGGATTGGACGAAGCGAATGTCAAGTCCCTGGTCGATGCTGCGGTCGAGCGGCCGGTGGCCGGCATATTCGGGGAACCGCGTGTAAATGTTCTTATGCTCAATCTTGCTCTGGATCGGCTAAACTCTCTCGGCAATGGCTGAAACCGTCGAAAGGCGTCCCTCTCCCGAAGCCCTTCTTGATCTCGCTGCACGCGAGCGGAGAGGCAGGCTCAAGATATTCCTCGGAGCATCGCCGGGTGTCGGGAAGACCTATGCGATGCTGGCAGGAGCGCACCGCCTGAAAGGCGAGGGCCGGGACGTGGTGGTGGGCGCCGCCGAGACCCATGGGCGGGCCGAAACCAATGCGTTGCTGCAAGGGCTTGAGGTCCTTCCGCGCCGCGCTGTTTCCTATCATGGAGTTGTGCTTCAAGAGTTCGATCTCGATGCGGCGCTCATGCGCAGGCCGCAACTGATCATTGTCGATGAGCTGGCGCACAGCAATCCTGCCGAGGCGCGCCATCCAAAGCGGTATCAGGACGTTGAAGAACTGCTGGCGGCCGGTATCGATGTGTGGACGGCCCTCAACATCCAGCACATCGAGAGCCTGTCGGACGTTGTGTCATCCATTACCGGCATCGCGGTGCGGGAGGTGGTGCCCGACACGGTGCTCGAGAATGCCGATGATGTTGTGCTGGTGGATATCACCCCAGACGAACTGATCCAGCGCCTGAAGGACGGAAAAATCTATCTTCCGGCTACTGCGCAGCGTGCGGCGGATAATTTTCTGCAAGCCGGAAACCTCACGGCCCTCCGCGAACTGGCGCTCCGGCGCACGGCGCAACGGGTGGATGACGAGATGGTGGATTATCTCCGCCAGCGCGCCATCGAAGGGCCATGGCCGACCGCTGAGCGGATCATGGTGTGCGTCGGTTCCGATGCTCTGTCGGAAAAGGTGGTGCGGGCAGCGGCACGGCTTGCCAATGGGCTCAACGCGCCATGGCTTGCCGTCCACCTCGCGCGGCCCGCGGAAGCCGCAGGTGATCCCGATCATCTCAAGCGTATCGACGACAGCCTCGCCCTGGCCACGCGTCTGGGCGCTCAAATTTTGCGCCATACGGCCTTTGATATCGCCAATGAGGCGCTTCGCATCGCACAGCGCGAAAACATCACGCAAATTGTGGTGGGCCGGTCGAAGCCCGGATGGCTCAAGACCGCTCTGGGGCGGTCGCTGCCGGATGCCTTGCTGCGCCGCTCAAACGGACTTGCCATTCATGTCATTTCTGATGAGGGGGTTCGAACTCATGCTCCCTGGCGCTGGCCCAAAATACCTCAGCCGGCTTTGTTTGCGGCTCTTGTGTCGGTGGCAGCTGCCATTCCGGTGGCGGTTGGCATCAACCAGCTTCTGCCGCTTTCCAATCTTTCGATGGTTTTTCTCACCGCGGTGTTGTTCTGCGCCGTGCGGTTCGGCACATGGAGCGCCACAATCGCTTCCGTTCTGTCTTTTCTCGCTTACAATTTCTTTTTCATTCCGCCGCGCTACACGCTGACCATCGCCAGCCCGCAGGAACTTCTATCGCTCTTTGTTTTTCTGCTCGTGGCGATTTTCACCGGAAGCCTGACCGGCCGTGTGCGCGGGCAATCGGTTGCGGCGCTGGCGCGCGTGAAGCAGATCCAGTCACTTCTCGACTTCTCTGGCAAGCTTTCCGCGACGGTAAAATCTGACGATGTCTTGTGGGCCATTGCCACGCATGCAGCCTCCACCGTTGAAGGGCAGTCGATCATATTGTTGAGACGCGGGGAGGGCGATCTGCAAATCCTTGCCGCCATGCCGCCTGAGGACGATCTTGGAACTTCCGATTGGGCCGCGGCCCGTTGGGCCGCCGACCATGGCGACACGGCCGGCTGGAATACCGGCACATTGCCGAGCGCCCATTTCCTGTTTTTGCCACTGCGGACGCCTTATGCCGTGATCGGCTGCATCGGTGTGCGACCGGGGTCCGGCAAGCTCAGCGATGAAACACGCCGCCTGGTGGATGGCCTTGTCGGCCAATCCTCGGTAGCGTTGGAGCGCACCCGCCTCGTGTCCGAAGCGGCAGATGCCAGAACCACGGCGGAAGCAGAAAAGCTGCGCGCAACCTTACTCTCGTCCATTTCACACGATTTCCGCACGCCGCTTGCGTCGATTGTCGGTTCGATTTCCGCGTTGCGCAGCCTCGGAGCCAAGATGCCCGCAGAAGACCGGGAAGATCTTCTGGCCAATATCGAAGAGGAAGCGCAGCATCTTTCGCGCTTTGTGACCAATCTTCTGGATATGACCAAGTTCGAAGGCGGCGCGGTTCAGCCCCGTCACGATGCTATTGACGCGGTTGAAGTTGCGATGGCCGTGGTGAGGCGGGCGAAAGCCATCTGGCCTGACCGGGTATTTCAGACGCGATGGGGCAGCAACGCCATGCCGATGCAAAGCGATGCAAGCCTGCTCGAACAGCTTATGTTCAATCTCGTTGAAAATGCCTGCAAATATACGCCAATCGATACGCCAATCACGGTTGCCGCATCTCAGAACCTTGACCGGGTCATTCTGACGGTTGAGGATCAGGGAACGGGTATTCCGCCGGAGGAGCTGGAACGCGTGTTTGAGAAATTCCACCGGGTCGCGCCGGGTGATGGCAGGCCGTCCGGAACGGGGCTTGGCCTGGCGATCTGCAAGGCGATTGCTGCGTCTCTGGGGGGAACAATTCACGCTGAAAGCCCGGCGGCGGCTGGCCACGGTGCGCGTTTCGTGGTGAATCTGCCGGTGGGAACGTGATGAAGCAGCGCATTCTGGTTGTCGATGACGAACCACAAATCCTGCGCTTTCTGCGGCCCGCACTTACCGCAGCCGGATACGACGTGATTACAGCGTCCAACGCCGCCGAAGCGCGCCATCTCGCGGCAACCCAGGCGCCTGATGTGATCCTACTCGATCTGGGCCTGCCTGACCGTGACGGAAAAGATGTGATCAGCGATCTCCGCAGCTGGTCTCAAACACCGATCCTCGTCCTCTCCGCCCGTGATCGCGAAGCAGAGAAGATCAACGCACTTGATCTCGGCGCCAATGATTACATCAACAAACCTTTCGGGGTAGGTGAACTTCTGGCCCGTATCCGCGCCAGCTTGCGGCATGGGGGAGGGGAACCAGCAAAAGCAATTCTTGAAAGCGGTTCACTTGTTCTCGATTGCGAACGTCATAGCGTCAGCAGGGCCGGAAATGCGTTGCATCTCACGCCGAAGGAGTTTGAGGTTCTCGTCCTGCTTATGCGCAACGCCGGCAAGGTGTTGACCCATCGCAGTATCCTGAACACGGTATGGGGGCCGGCGCACGGCGAAGATGTCCAGTATCTCCGCGTGTTCATCGGGCAGCTGCGCCAGAAGATTGAGAGCAATCCGGCCGAGCCGGAACTCATTCTCACCGAGCCCGGAATTGGATACAGGTTCTCAAGTTAACATAAGCGTCTCAGCGAATGAGCGAGCGGCGCTTGCCTAAATGGGTTGCGGGGGTTTTATCCTGTAGCCTGCGGAGCTGGCCGACATTTATCGCGGTTGTGATTTCCGCCAGCGGCATCGGTTTTCCAAACAGATAGCCCTGCAGGTAATCGCAGCCCTCCGTGGTCAGGGCCGCCGCCTGGCCATGCTCTTCAATTCCTTCGGCCACCACCTTCATGTTCATGTCGCGGGCGATGGCGATAACGCCGCGGATGATGGCCAGGTTGGCGCTGTTCTGGCCGATGCCCGCAACAAATGACCGGTCGATCTTGATCTCCGAAAAGGCGTAACGTTGGAGGTAGCTGAGGGAGCTGTAGCCGGTGCCGAAATCATCGAGCGCCAGTTCGACGCCGAGGTCCAGCAGGTCCTGGATAATTGACGAGACGATCGCTTCGCTGCCGAAGATCGCGGTTTCTGTCATCTCGAGAACAAGGCGGCTGGGAGTCATTCCCGCCTCCGACAGGGCTTCCCTGACCGATTTGACGATGCCCGCAGAGCGGAGCTGGGAGGGTGAGACGTTGACGGCGATCCGGATATGTTCGGGAAAGCCTGCAATCTGCTGACACGCCCGCCTCACTGTCCAATCGCCCAGCAGGGGCATGAGGCCGGCCTCTTCCGCCAAAGGAATGAATTCGGCCGGATTCACTCTTCCGTTTCTCGGATGGTTCCATCGCATCAACGCCTCCAGCGATACAAGCTGATGGGTGCGTGCATCCACGATAGGCTGATAATGAAGCTCGAGAGCGTCTTCCGAAAGCGCGGTCCTGAGTTCAGATTCGATATCCTGCCGCCTCTGGTACCTGGCTTTCAGTTGGGAGTTGAACAGGCAGAAATCATTGCGACCGTGTTCTTTTGCCTCGTAGAGCGAGAGGTCAGCGTAGCTCAGAAGCTCTTTGGCGTTGCGGGTATGCGCCGGGCACACCGCGACGCCCACGCTGGCTCCGACCACCATATTGTGGCCCTCGATCTCAATAGGCTCGCGCAGAGTCTTGACGATCGACTCTGCAAGCGAGGAGAGATCAGCCTGGCTCGGAAGGCGTTCCAGAATGATCGCGAATTCGTCGCCGCCAAGTCGTGCGACCGTTGATTGAAAACCCGATGTTGCGGCGGCAATGCGTTTTGCGGCGATCCGCAAGACCATATCCCCCGCGTTGTGGCCAAACAGATCGTTTACCTGTTTGAACTTGTCGAGATCGAGAGTCAGCAGTGCCGTGGTTTCCTGCTCGCGTGCGACCGCGTCGTGCAGGATTTCGAGAAAACGGATGCGGCTGACGGCACCAGTGATCAAATCCGTATTCGCCTGCCGCTCGACTTCGGCGAGCGCAAGCACACGTTCGGTCGCATCCTGTATCGTTCCCTCGATGTACAGGGGTTGCCCGTTCGCGTCGCGCACGTACCAGGCGTTTTCAGTGATCCAGGCCCGCTCCTTGCTGCGGTGCCGATAGACCTCCGATACCAGGTCCCGCACATATCCTTGCGTTTCCATGATATGCCGGAAGTAATTCGCCCGGTCGGGGTCGACGTACCAGCTGCCACCATGCTTCATGACGGCTGAGAGATGTTCCTCTTCGCTTCGATATCCGTTGAACGTGTAGAGGGCCCGGTTGGCGCGTATCGGCGTGCCGTCAAGATGGTCCCGGTAGATGCCGCATACCGCGTTGTCGAACAGGCTCTGATACTGGTCATGAGGTTCGGCAGCAAGCCGGGCAGGCTTCTCTGCCGCACCAAAAGCCTCGGAGTCCTTCACGGCGGGCGCACCTGTCCCGGCACAGCCAAGCAGGTTGGCAATCGATGTGAAAAGTTCCTGGTCCGACTCTGAGGCCATTTATCTGCTTCGCTTGAATTCCAGCCGACCATGATAATGAACCATTTATATTGACTTAGGCTTACCTCTCAAAACGTTCCGTCAAGCGCGGTATTTAAGTTCATGAAGAATTAACGATGTATCCGATCTTTTTGGCTTCGGGGGATTCAACTTTTCCGTCTCGCGCGTTTGCCTGGTTCTCATGATGTTCTGACGCCCGGCAACCATGGCGGGACAGTCTTTGATTCAGCTTGCAAAAGAAACCAAGGCTCGTATCCTGTATACAGGAGACTTTACCATGGTTGCTGGCCCTCCCGATGAGCTTCATCAATTGCTTCCCTTGTCCGGTGCGACGCTTGCCGAACAGGTTGCCGACCGCATTGTTGATGCCATTGCAGCGCGCACTCTTTCATCGGGGGCGCGGCTGATCGAGACTGATCTGGCGGATGCGCTGGGCGTCAGCCGGGTTCCGGTGCGCGAGGCGATCCGTATTCTGACGAGCCAGGGCATCGTTGCCGCTTCGCCCCGGCGGGGCGCCTGGGTGGCGGACTTCGACGCCGCGTGGGCGCTTCAACTTCATGATGCGCGTGTGGCGATCGAGAGGCTGGGCGCCCATATCGCCGCAGGACTCATCCGCTCCGACGCTGCTGCCCGGGCCAAGCTCGAGTCGCGGATCGCGGGCATCGAACAGGCCCGTGGCAACTGGCTGTCCGTCAACCGTGCCGACATCGCCTTCCACACCGCGATGTTTGAACTGGCGGCAAGCCCGCTGATGCTCACGCTGTGGCATGCGATCTCGCGCCATGTGCTGATCATGTTCTCGATTGAAACTTACCGCGATGTGAATTTTGACCGCGTGGTGAATGAACACCGTGTCTATGTCGAAACGCTTCTGACCGGCAGCGTGCAAGAGATCGATGAGGAAATCGACCGCCATGTGGCGGGCCTCAGAACATTTGCCGGAACGGCGGAACAGGGAACCATAACAACAGAACGGAGGACGGCGTCATGAAAGACAAGACTGGAACGGCCAACGGAATTTCGCGGCGGAGCGTTATCGCTGGCGGGGTGGGGATGCTCTCGGCACCCTTCATCATCGGCAGGGCGGAAGCAAAGGCCGATACGCTGCGCATTCTCACCTGGGAAGGCTATGCCGAGCCCGACTGGGTGAAGCCCTTCGAAGAGGCGCAGGGCGTGAAAACCTCTGTTGTCTACACGGGTTCGGTGGACGAAATGTTCGCCAAGATGCAGGGATCGAAGGGCGCTGATTTCGATGTGGTGGCCTTCGATACCTCAAGCTTCAAGCGCTACATTGACGGTGGCCTGATCCAGCCGATAGACATGGGCAAGGTGGCAAACGCAGCCAATCTCGCGCCAGCCTTCCAGAAGGTCGCGCCCATCATGCGGGATGACAAGCATTATGGCCTGCCTTTCGCATGGGGATCGCTGCCGCTCGTCTATGACAAGGCGCAGTTTTCCGCCGCTCCCGACAGCTGGAGCGTGATGTGGGACCCGGCCAACGCGCAGAAGCTGATCGCGCTGGACGATGCCAACAACTCGATCGTGCTGGCCGCCATGGTTCTTGGCCTCAAGGACCCTTTCAATCTTTCGGACGCGGAGTTCGATGCTGTGAAGGCCAAGCTGATCGAACAGAAGAAGCTCTTGCTCAGCTATTACGCGGGCTTCGATGACGGCGTGAACATCTTCGCGCAGTCCGGCATCAAGGCCATGTTCTCGATGGGCGAGCCGCAGGTGCCGAGCCTCAAGGCCAAGGGCGTCGACGCGGCCTTTGTGATCCCCAAGGAAGGCGCCATCGGCTGGCTTGACTGCTGGGTGCTTTCGGCGGGCGCGCGGGATGTTGATCTGGCGCTTGCCTGGTTCAATGCCTGCCTCGACAAGAAAGTGGGCGCCTATCTCTCGGACAAGAAGGCCTATGGCAACACCACCGACGAGGACGCGAATACGCGCAACGGCTTCACCTATGCCGACAAGCTGACGTTCCTCCAGACGCCGGAAAACTTCGACAAGCGCGTCGCCGTGTGGAACGAAGTCAAGGCGGCCTGAGCTCGCGCTGATTCCATCGAGTGGAGGGGAGTCCCTCCACTCTCCTTTTTTCCTCCTGTCAGAGATGCATCCGCATGTTCCGGACGATTTCGCCTGTTCTCGATGGCCCAGCGCCCAAGCTCAAGATTACCAATGTCGAATGCCATGCCCTGCTGGCACCCGATTTCAATCCGGGCTTCACCTCCTCGGCGCAGGACAGTTTCCTGGTGGTGATATCGACGGATGGCGGCGTCACGGGGGTTGGTGAAACCGACGCCAATCCGTGGATGGCGAAAGCGTGCGTGGAGGCGCATGGCACGCACACCATGGGGCTCTCGATCCGCGACATGCTCATCGGTGAAAATCCATTCGACATCGGCCGCATCTGGGAGAAGCTCTATCTCGGCACGGCAATGAACGGCCGCCGCGGCATGGTTATCCATGCCATGGGCGCTGTCGAAATGGCGCTGTGGGATTTGTGCGGAAAGGCCGTCGGCAAGCCGGTGCATGCGCTGCTGGGCGGGGCGACGCGGCAGGCGATTACGCCTTACGCCTCCCTGCAGCCGGCGGGCGGCAGCTTTGAAGCCTATCGCGATGCGCTGGTGCAGTCAGCGCTGAACGCCAAGGCGCTCGGCTTCAAGGCCGTCAAAAGCGAAGTTACGATGAACGGCCCCTATGCCCATGACGGCATGAAGCAGAGTTATGACCGCCATACGGATGTGGTGGCGGCCGTGCGCAAGGCGCTTGGCCCCGATGTGGCGCTGATGGTTGATGTGCAATATATGTGGTCTGACGCTGAAACCTGCCTCTCGGTGGTGAAGGACTGGGTGGAGTTCGATCTGTTTTTCCTCGAGACGCCGATCTGGTCGGATAATATCGCCGATATCGCAAAGGTGTCGGAAAGGGCGCCGATGAAGATTGCCTTTGGCGAATGGCTGGCCACCCGCTTCGAGTTCGCGGAGCTGATGGACCACGGCAAGGTGCAAGTGGCGCAGCCTGATGTGGGCCGCGTCGGCGGCATCGGTGAAGCCAAGATCGTCTGCGACATGGCGAAGGAACGCGGCCTTACCATCGTGCCGCATTGCTGGAAAACCGGCATCTCGATTTCCGCCACGGCGCATCTGGCTTTCGTCACCAATCATTGCGCCTTCATCGAATATCTGCCGCCGCAGCTTTGCCATGAGCGCCTGCGCCGGGAACTGGCGCAGGAGGAACTTGTCCTGAAGGATGGAACGATTGCGCTTCCAACCGCGCCGGGGCTCGGCGTCGAGGTCGACTGGGATGTTGTGCGCCGATATACGGTGGCCTGAGCGATGGGGCTCCTGTTCGACGCCGTATCGAAATCCTATGGCGCGAACCTCGTGCTGGAACCGGTGACGCTTGATGTTCCGGATGGGCAATTCCTGACCATTCTCGGACCTTCGGGATCAGGCAAGACCACCATGCTGCGCATTGCGGCGGGGTTCACCCAGCCGACAACCGGCAGGCTTCGCTTCAATGGGCAGGACATTACAGAGGTGCCCACCAACCGGCGGCCGTTCAACACGGTATTTCAGGATTACGCGCTGTTTCCGCACATGAGCGTTGAAGCCAATGTCGGCTACGGCCTCATGGTACGCGGCGAATCCAGGGAAGACATCCGCCGGAAGGTGAATGATACGCTGGGCATCGTGGGCCTGGGCGCGCTGCTCGACCGGTTGCCATCGCAGCTTTCCGGCGGCCAGCGGCAGCGCGTGGCGCTGGCCCGCGCCCTGGTGTGCGAACCCCGTCTCGTGCTTCTCGATGAGCCGCTGGCAGCGCTCGATGCGGAACTCCGCCGCCAGATGCAATTGTTCCTGAAAGATCTGCAACGCCGGATCGCCACCACCTTTCTGTTTGTGACGCATGATCAGGAAGAAGCGATCACCATGTCCGACCGTATCGTGGTCATGTCGAAAGGACGGGTGGAGCAGGCGGGAACGCCCGGTGACATTTATTATGCGCCTGCCACGGCCTTCGTGGCGCGCTTTTTCGGCGACAACAATCTGATTTCAGGAACAGTGCGGAACGGCGTGGCGGAAACATCTCTGGGCCGTCTTCCCGTTTCGCCGCCGCACGCACTGGAAGGCCCCGCCTTGCTGGCGATCCGGCCGGAGCGCATTTCGCTTGCGGGCAAGGACAATGCAGTGGCGGTCGCCGCCAAAGTCGAGGATGCGATCTTCGTCGGCGCCATGACCCATCTGAAGCTCCGCCCAGATGCGGCCGGCAGTCCGGCGCTGCTTGTCAAGATTCCCAGCGATCCGCAGCGCGCACCGATTGTGCCGGGCCAATCGATCACCGCCTTCATCACGCCGCAGGATGTCGTGGCCGTTCCGCCCGAGGCGCAACCGTGATGCGGCTGCCGTCCCGCTTGGCGGTTTTTCTCCTGGTGATGGCGGGGCCCTTGCTGTTCGTCGTCTTCCCGATCGCGGCGTTTCTCGTCATGTCGTTCTGGCGCGTCGAGAGCCAGCAGATCGTGCCGGATGCGACGCTTGCAAACTATGCGGCCTTCTTCGGCAACTGGACCTATCTCAAAACCTTCTTGCTCACGCTTCTCCTGTGCGCGGAGGTTACAGCGATCGGCATCGCGGTGGGTTACCCCATCGCCTATTTCATCTGGCGGCGTCGCGGGCGCATGCGTTATGTGCTGTTGCTCTTGTTCATCGTTCCCCTGTTCATGAGCTACATCGTCAAGATCTATACGATGCGCTCGATCCTGGGTCTCAACGGTTTTCTCAATCAGGTGCTGGTGGGGAGCGGGCTGCTTCAGCAGCCAAGCCTGCTGTTTCTCTACAATCAGACGGCCATCCTCATCACCATGGCGGTGATCTTCCTGCCTTTCGTGATCCTGCCGATCTTTCTTTCTCTGGAGCGTATTCCGCCGCAGCTTCTGCTCGCCTCTGCCGATCTGGGCGCGGGGATGGGCACCACGTTCCGGCGCATTGTCTTTCCGTTGTCGGCTCCCGGCACCATTGCAGGCGCGCTCTTCGCCTTTGTGCTGGCGCTCGGTGATTTCATCACGCCGCAGATGGTGGGCGGCCCTTCGGGCTTCACCTTCGGCCGGGTGATCTGGTCACAGTTCGGCCTGGCCTATAACTGGCCGTTCGGAGCCGCCATGGGAACGGTGCTCCTCATCGTGGCGATGTTGCTGATCGTCACCGGCGGCGTCCTCGCCGGAAAGCAGAGGCTTTAGCGATGCGCTCTCCCTCTGAACGCGCTGCCGATCTTGCCTGCGGTTTTGTCGCTGTGCTGGCCTTCATCGTGCTCTACGCGCCCCTTGGCATTGGCGCGCTGTTCTCTATCGTGCCGGTTGACCGGCAGGGCATTCACTGGGGCGATGCGACGCTCCGCTGGTATGGAACATTCCTGCAGAATCCCTCCATCGTGTCGGCCGTGGAGACGACGCTGATCGTCGGCGTTGCGGCTGTTGTGATTGCCGCGGTGCTCGCCGTGGTGCTGGCGCTCTATGTGGAATGGGAGGGGGCGATGTTTCGCCGCGTGGTGGAACTCATCGTCTATCTGCCGTTCCTGCTGCCGCCGATCGTAACTGGCTTGTCGCTGCTCATCTTCTTTTTCAATGCGGGGATCGCGCGCGGTTATGTCACCATTGTCATCGGCCACACCATTTTCGTGCTGGCGGTGCTGTTCCGCCTCATACAGACACGGCTTAAATCCATTCCACCATCGCTGTTTGAGGCGTCTTCCGATCTGGGGGCCTCGCGCTGGCAGACGTTTCGCCATGTCCTGTGGCCGCAGCTTCAATCCGCCGTGGCCACCGGAGCCATTCTCGCTTTCACCCTGTCTTTCGATGAAACGCTGATTTCGGTGTTTCTTGCAGGCGATGCGACAACGCTGCCGTTGCGGCTGTGGGCGATGATGCGGGTCGGCTTCACGCCCGAGATCAATGCGCTGGTGACGGTTGTGTTGGCTATGTCGATTGCGCTCACGGTGGCGATTGCGCTCCGCCTCAAACCTGAAGACCAGAGGGAAGAATGACCGACAAAAGATTGCAAGGCCGTGTGGCGCTGGTGACGGGTGCCGCGCAGGGGATCGGCAAGGCGATTGCTGCAAGGCTGGCCGCGGAAGGCGCCACCGTTGCCATTGCCGATATTGACGAGGCAGCCGCTTTGGCCACGGCGACGGAGATTGGTGCTGCCGCAGCGATCAGGGCCGACATTGCGAGCGACCAGTCGGTGGCCGCACTGGCGGACACGATGCGGCAAAACTTCGGCCGCTGCGAAATCCTCGTCAACAACGCGGCGATCCTCGACATGACGGGAATCTCCACCATGACGATGGCGCATTACCGGCATGTGCTCGACATCAATCAGGATGGCGCGGTGCGGCTGACGCTTGCCATGCTGCCGCTTATCAAATCATCGGGGGCGGGGCGGCGTATCGTCAACATCGCCTCCATCATGGGGGTGAGGGGACAGCGCGATTCCATTCCCTATTCCGCCGCCAAGGGCGCCATCGTCAATTTTACCCGGGCGCTTGCTGCTGATGTGGGCGCTGACGGCATCACGGTGAACGCGCTGGCGCCGGGTTTCATCAATACCCGCATGGCGCTTCTGCCGGATGGCTCGGGCCATGAGCATGACACTGACTGGTTCAGGGACATCTATCTCAAATATGGCCGCATCCTGCTAGGCCGCGCCGGCACGCCCGATGACATTGCGGGCCCGGCATTTTTCCTCTGTTCCGATGATGCCCGCTATGTGACGGGGCAAATCCTGCTCGTTGATGGCGGTGTTTCCGCGACCTTCTAGGCCAGGCAGCGATTGAGAGCGTTTTCAAGTGATGGCCGGTCGAGGTTGCGTCCGATGAACACAAGCGTGCTCTGCCTGGGCTCTTTCTCCCACGGCCCGATGACATCGCCATCAATCAGCGATTGAACGCCATGGAATGCGAAACGCCGGTTTTCTCCCGCGAGATCGACAATGCCTTTGACGCGGAGGATATCCTCTCCGTGTTGCGCAAGAAGAGATTTGATGAAGCTTGAGAAGGCCGTGAAATCGAATGGCTTTTCGAAGCTGAAACTTTCCGAGGTGATCGCGGCATCGTGCCGGGGCGGTGGCACAAAGCACAGGCGCTCGGGAATTTTGTCGAGGTCATAGGCACGGATGTCGGTCAACGCGGCAAAACCGGGCGTTCTGTCCGACGACAGAACAATATCAGCGCCGGGATTTTGGCGTCTCAGCTGGCCAACCACCCGCTCACAGGCGGAAGACTCCACGATGTCGGTCTTGGTGAGAATGAGCCGGTCCGCCATGGCGATCTGGCGGGCGAGGATGCCGGAGTTGCGCGAGACATTCGCAGCATCGACCACGGTCACGATTCCGTCGAGGCGGAAGGTTTCGCTGGCGCCATCGGCGAGAAGGAAGGATTGCGCGACAGGTGCGGGGTCAGCGAGGCCGCTGGTCTCCACCACCAGCCAGTCGAAATCTTCCCGTCGCGCGGCGAGGCGGGCACAGGCAGACAGGATATCGCCCCGTACCGTGCAGCACAGGCAGCCATTCGAGAGCTGAATGATGTCCTCCTGCGACGTGTCGATGAGACCTGCGTCAATCCCCAATTCGCCGAACTCATTGACCAAAACGGCGATCCGCAGATCGGTGCGATTGTGGATCAGTGCGTTGAGAAGCGTGGTCTTTCCGGAGCCAAGAAAGCCCGTGAGAATGGTGACGGGGCATCTCTCATCCGCAGTCATGACACCCTCCTGATAATCCGGCTCTTCACGATCCGCGCAATGCCGTGATATCCAGCGCAGCGTTTCAAGGGTCAATCCACATGAGTCAATACGCAGATTCGATCGTTCTCGGCGGCAAGGTTATGACCATGGAGCCGCAGGCGCGCAAGGACTGGGAAGGCATGGCGATCCGCGACGGCAGGATCATGCGCATGCTGCGGCGGAGTGACGTGGCAGAGGTCAAAGGACCGCAAACCAGGGTCCATGATCTCGGCGCACGGCCCTTGATGCCGGGTTTTATTGACGTGCATGCGCATTCGGAAGTCATGTGCCGCACCAACCAGTCAACCATTGATTGCCGCGCGCCTGAGTGTGGGCGGATCTCCGATGTGCAGGACAAGTTGCGTGATGCGGCGCGCGTTACGCCCAAGGGCAACTGGGTGGTGGGGCAGGGCAACCTGTTTTTTGACCGCAAGCTGGCGGAGGGGCGCTTGCCGTCACGAGCCGAACTTGACGCGGTGTCGGCTGATCATCCCGTCATCCTGCGCGCCGGCGGCCATATTTCGGTTTTGAACACGAGAGCGCTTGAGGCGGCGGGCATCGACCGTGACTATACGCCGCCGCCCTTTTCCATCACCGGCCCGCCGAAGGTCGAGCGCGACGCGAATGGCGATGCCACCGGTGTCGTCAAGGAGATGGACGTGCTCTTGCCTTTGCCGTCTGTCGACGCGTCAGACCTCAAGGCGGCGCTGAAGAACGGCATCCTCAATTCTTTCAGCACCCATGGCGTCACCTGCATCGGCGAGATTTCAGAAACCGTGGCGGGCATGGAGGCTTTTTCCGAATTGGCGGAGGAGGGTGAGCTTCCGGCGGCGATGCGCTATTACATCTGGGCGCCCGGCACGCTCAAGATCGAGCAGGCGGCGCGCTGGCGTGATCATATCAATCTCGGCGCCAATCCCGCCGATGTGCGCGTGCAGGGCATCAAGCTGTTTTCGGATGGCGGCTTCTCCGCCAAGAGCGCCGCCGTGACCTGCCCCTATCTCGGCACCGACAGTTGCGGAGATATCGCCTTTTCCAAATATTTCTTCCGCCGCGCGGTCGAGCTTTCGCAACCGGAGGGCTTGCAACTCTCCGTTCATGCCAATGGCGACAGGGCGCAACAATGGCTGTGCGGGCAGCTTCTTGACCTCGGCGGCGCCACCAGCGGGCCTTCGCGCATGCGGATCGAGCATGCGGGAAATCTCATGCCGAGCATCGACACCATGGAGTGGTGGGCAAGAGCAGGCGTCATTCCCGTGCCGCAGGCTGTCTTTATTTATACGTTCGGCGAGTATTTTGCTGACTATCTCGGCGATTTTGGGCGGCGGGGCCTGTTTCCGTTCCGCTCGCTGATTGGCGAGGGCTGGCACCTCAATGGCTCTTCCGATGTGTGGGTGGGATCGGAGCGCGAGGCGACAAACCCGTGGTTTTCGATCTGGTGCTGCATGAAGCGCCAGGCCTATTCGGGCGCTATCCTCGATGCATCGGAAGCGATCACGCTCGATGAAGCCTTGCGCATGCACACGCTCGACAGCGCGGCTGTTCTGGGCGAGGCGGATGTGCGGGGCTCTCTGGCGCCGGGAAAATACGCCGACATCATCGCGCCGGACGCAGACCCCTATTCTGTTTCCGTTGATGGCTTGCGCGATATGAAAGTGGGGTTTGTGATGGCGCGCGGGCGCTGCGTGATTGACAAGACACAGGCAGCGCATCGGGCTTCATGAAAAATCCCCGGTTCATTATCGTTGGCGCGGGGACGGCGGGCTGCGTGCTGGCCAACCGCCTGTCGGAGGACCCCAAAAACGAAGTTCTGCTGATTGAAGCCGGGGGATGGGCGCGCGGCTGGAAAACCGACATGCCGGCAGCGCTCGCCTACCCAATGCAGGATGCGCGGCTGAACTGGGGATACAGAACGGAGCCGCAGCCGCATCTTGATGACCGTAAAATTCATTGGCCGCGCGGGCGCGGCGTGGGCGGCTCAAGCCTCATCAATGGCATGGTCTATATCCGCGGCCATGCGCTCGATTATGACCGGTGGGAAAGCGAAGGCGCGGAAGGCTGGGGATGGCGCAATGTGCTTCCCTACTTCCGCAAATCGGAAGCCCATGCGTCCGGACCGGACGCCTATCGCGGCGGCGAGGGGCCGGTTTGTGTTTCCCCTCCGCCGCTCGCCAATCCGCTGTACCGGGCGTGGATTGAAGCTGGGCAACAGGCGGGATATGCGGCGAGCGATGATCTGAATGGCTGGCGCCAGGAAGCTTTTGGCCCGCTCGATCTTACTGCCAAAGATGGCAGGCGCTGGAGCGCCGACAAGGCCTATCTCAAATCCGCGCACGCCCGGCCCAATCTCACGATCATCACCAATGCGCTGGTGCTGCGGGTTATCCTGCGCGGCACGCGGGCAGCGGGGCTTTCGGTTTTTGTCGATGGCGTGACGCGTGACATCGAAACCGATGGCGAGGTGATCCTGTGCGCGGGTGCCATCAATTCGCCGCAGCTTCTGCAGCTCTCGGGCATCGGGCGTGCGGATGATCTTCATGCGGCAGGCATCCGGCCCCTTCATGATCTTCCGGGCGTCGGGCAGAATTTACAGGATCATCTCTGCGTCTATGTGCAGCATGCTTGCCTCACGCAGGATTCTCTGGCGCGGGTGCTGAAGCAGCCTGCAAAGACTTTTGTTGGCCTTCGCTGGTTCCTGACCCATGACGGCATCGGGGCCAGCAACCAGTTTGAAGCGGGTGCGTTCATCCGCAGCGCGGCGGGTGTTGAGCACCCCGATCTCCAGTATCATTTCATGCCGCTGGCGGTGGGCTATGAACACCGTGGCGGAAACCTCCGTCCCAGCTTTCAGGTCGATGTCGATGCACTTCGCCCTGCGAGCCGCGGCTGGGTGAAACTCCGTTCCGCCGATCCAACCGCTGCGCCTGAGATCAATCCCAACTATCTCGCGGAGGAGCATGACCGCATCACGCTGCGCGAGGCGGTGAAGCTGACGCGGGAGATTTTCGCGCAGAAGGCGTTCGATCCATTCCGCGGCGAGGAACTGGCCCCCGGCACGCGCGGTGTTTCGGATCGCGATATCGACGCCTATGTGCGGGAAACCGCGGAAAGCGCCTATCACCCGTCCTGCACCTGCCGCATGGGCTCTGATGCCGGCGCGGTGGTTGATCCTTCATGCCGTGTGCGCGGGATCGAGGGGCTGAGGGTGGTTGATGCATCCATCATGCCCTCGGTCGTCAGCGGCAATCTGAACGGCCCCACTTTCATGATCGCCGAGCGCGCGGCCGATTTGATCCTCGGCCGCCCGATGCTGCCGCCCGAGTCACCGACTGTGTTTACGTCTCCGGGATGGCAAAGCGCGCAGCGGTGATCAGAACAAAGGCGGCGTGCAGGCGCAGACCACGATGGCAATCGTGCGGCCCGCGTTCTTGAGGCGGTAAGGCCGGTTGGCGAAAAGCTGATAGCCGCCGCCGGCGTTGATGCGGTTTTTCTTGCCGTCAATTTCCACTTCGATCGTGCCTTCGATCACGATGGCGGCGGTTTCGCCATCAAAGCTGATGGGCTCCGCGCCGGTACTGGCGCCGGGTTTGTAGCGTTCGATGAAAAGCTGCAGCTTCTTGTCGCGGCGCTCGCTGCCCAGTACGCGAAGATCAGCGGCGCCGCGCGTCACCACGGCCAGATCGTTTGCCTCGTAGAACAGCGCATTCTGATCGGTCACCGGAATGGCGAAGAAATCGGCAATCGAAATGGGAATGGCGGTGAGAATGCGGTGAAGCGATGCGAGCGAGGGCGCATGCGTGTCCTGCTCGATGAGCGAGATGGTGGCGTTGGTGACGCCCGAACGCTTTGCAAGTTCGCGTTGCGAAAGCCCTTCACGGACGCGCACCGCTTTCAGCCTTGCGCCAACCGCCAGATCGCTTGCCTCACTGTGGGAACTGGTGCGCGCACGGGGAACCCTGCCTGCCGCTTTGCGGGATTTCTGGCCGGATTTCCTGGCGCGCATCGCATTCTCCTGTGAACCGCAATCCAGCGCAGGCTGCCTGGGCCTGTCAAGCATATGCGGCGGCGTTTCCCTTGTGTGTTAAAAATTTTTGTGTCAACGTCTGAAAAAAATGAACAGGGCGGGATCGCCCGAAACATACCGGAGGCGCGCATGTCTGCTCAGAATGATTTCTCAAGGCTGTCGGGAAAGATTTTTATCGGCGGTGAAATGGTGGCGAGCAAGGCCACCCAGCATCTGGACGTGATCGAGCCCGCCACCGAGGACCGGCTGGGAAGCATCGCGGACGCTACGGATGCGGAAGTCGACCAGGCCATTGATCTCGCCAATGCGGCGCGCAAGGTCTGGAACGCGATTGACACGCGCAGCCGCGCCGTGACGCTGCATGACATCGCGGCGCTGATCCGCCGCGACAAGGCGAAATATGCGGAGCTCCTCACCCGCGAAGAGGGCAAGCCCTTTAAGGAATCGGTGGATGAAGTGTCGTGGTGCGCCACCGCCATTGACTACTACGCCGAGCTTGCCCGCACCGAGACGGGGCGCATCGCCGGCACCACGGTTCCGGGTCAGTTTCATTTCTCCATCAAGGAGCCGCTTGGCACCATCGTCATCGTGCTGCCGTTCAACTATCCGCTGGTGCTCCTGTGCTGGGAGGCCTCGGCGGCGCTCGCGGCAGGCAATGCGGTGATCGTCAAGCCGCATGAACAGACCAGCATCACGACTCTCAAATTCATGGAGATTTTCAGCGCTCTCCCCAAGGGTCTCATGCAGGTTGTCACCGGCGGGGCCCGCGTGGGCCAGCGCCTGATCGCCAGCCCCAAGACGCATGGCGTTGCCTATACGGGATCGGTTCCGGTGGGGCAGGCGGTGGCGCGCACCTGCGCCGAGAGCTTCAAGCCCTGCCTGATCGAGGCGTCGGGCAATGATCCCTTCATCGTCATGCCTTCAGCCCCCATGGAGATCGCGGCGCGGGGCGCCGCCTTCGCCGCCTATCTGAACTGCGGGCAGGTTTGCACCTCCGCCGAGCGGTTTTATGTGCATGATGCCATTCACGATGAATTCGTGGAGCGGCTGTCGGCCGAGGCGAAGAAGCTTCGCGTCGGCAATGGCCTCGGCCAGGTCGACATGGGGCCGATGGCGACGCGCAAGCAGCGGGAACGTTTTGAGGCGATGATCGGCACGGCGCGCAAGCAGGGCGCCAAGGTGAAAGCGGGCGGCGGGCGCCCTGCCAATCTCAATCGCGGCTGGTTCGTCGAGCCGACGGTGCTGACGGATGTGACGCCCGATATGGAAATTCTGAACGAGGAGCCTTTCGGCCCCGTGGCGCCGATCTGCCGGGTCAAGAGCTTCGATGAAGCCATCGAGCTTGCGAACCGCTCGCGCTTCGGCCTCGGCGGCAATCTCTACTCGCGCGACAGCACGGAGATTTTCCGCGCCGTGCGCGAAATTGAATCCGGCATTCTGTGGATCAATGCGCCGCTCCTCGACAATGACGCCTTGGCTTTCGGCGGGCGCAAGCTCTCCGGCACCGGGCGTCAGCTTGGCCCGGAAGGCCTGGCGCAATTCCAGAACACGAAATTCGTGATGATCGATCCCGACGCATCCAACCAGGATTTCTGGTGGTTCCCCTATCCCGATGCTGAAAGCTATCAGGCCGCAAAAGCAAAAGAGGCGTAGTCTCAGGCGCGCGAGAGGGGCAGGGGAGCTGAATGCCCGCTGTCCCGCAGCGGCGTCAGGCGCTTGTAAAAAAGCTGCTGGTAGGGTGACACTTCAACGCTGGCGATTCCGGCGCGGCTGTGAAGTTCCGTATCAATCACGTCAAGCAGTTCGGCATCCGAGCGGCAGACGAACTCCGCCATGATCTGCGCGCGCCCGGCGCAGATGGCGACATAGGTGCAGTAGGGCAGTTCCGCCACGAGACTTGCCAGCCGGCGCACACTCTGGCCCGGTGCCGCGCGGATGGCGATCCACGCCATGGCCTGGAATTCAAGGCTCATCGGATTGATGAGCGCAATCACGCTGACGGTGCCTGATTCCGTGAGCGCCTTCACGCGGTGCCTGACCTGCGCTTCCGATATGCCAAGCGTTTCGCCGATCTGCTGGTAGGGAACGCGCCCGTCGAGGCTCAATTCGCGGATGATCTTCTTGTCGATGTCGCTCACTTCGGCGGGATGCACGCCCGGGCGTTCCGGCCTTTTGCTGTGGGCGGCCGCGATATGCGCCTGCTGGTAGTGCAGGCTGAGATAGGGCAGTGATTCGATGCGGGTGATGCCTTTGATCCGGCCCACCTCATGCTCGATCACCTGCTGCAGCCCCGCGCGGTCCGTGCATATCGCTTCGGCATAGAGGCTGAAGCGCCCGCCCGCCAACACGACGTAGTCAATGGCGGGCACTGCCGTAAGCCGGCTGGCGATCTCGCTGGCGGAAACGGCCGGATCGGTGTTGAGCGCGAGCAGCGCGCAGGTGCGGTATCCCAGCACGGCAGGATCGGTCACGGCGGTGAACTGCACGATTCCGCTTTCGAGCAGGCCGTTCACATGACTGCGCGCGGTTTTCTCGGTGATGTCGAGCTGGCGCGCGATTTCGGCAAAGGACATGCGGCCATCGGCCTGCAGCAGTCCGATGATCGAGCGGTCTGTCGGGCCGAGGGAATCCGCGACGCGGAGATGGGCGCTGGGAGAGGGGGCAGGCGAATCCATAAGGCCTTGTAACCCGAAACCGGGTGATTTTCATCTGTAACCTGCGGAAAAACGCCCTTCGGCATCCTTAAAAAACGAAAAACGGTCAAATCTTGCAATTTATATATTGAAAAAGGGTATCATGTGTGTAGATTGCGACGAAATACGATAGGGAGAACCGATATGAAGGTTGGTCTGCTGCAAGAGGGCGAGGTTCTGCCGGGGGTCAGCTATGCTGAGCGCTATCACCAGATGATCCGCGAGGTGTCGCTCGCCGACAGGATGGGCTTTCATTGCTGGGGCACGTCGGAACAGCATTTCAGCCCGCCGCGCTTCACCATTTCGGCGCCTGAGGTTTTCTATGCCGCGGTGGCGCAGCACACGCGCAACATCAAGCTCAGGATCATGTGTTCGGTTCTGCTGAAATGGAATCATCCGATCCTTGTGGCAGAGCGTTTGGCGACGCTCGATATCGTGTCGAACGGGCGGGCCGAGATTGGCACGGCGCGGTCGAACAATCTCACGACACTTGAGACCTTCGGCGTTGATCCCAGCGAAACCGCCGGCCAATGGGCGGATTCCATGGAGGTCCTGGCAAAGGCCCTGACCAGCGAGACCATCGAGCATGATGGCCCGGTATGGAAATTTCCGCCGCGCACACTGGTGCCGCATTTCGTGTCGAAGCCGCACCCTGCCGTGAGCGTTGCCGCCTCCAGCGTCAAATCGCATGTGGTGGCGGGCGAGAAGGGGATCGGCGCGATCTGTTTCGAAAACTATTTCGGCTTTTCCTATCTCCAGGAATGCATCGACGGTTACCGCATGGCAGCGCAGAAAAAGCTGCCAACGCTTCTCCCCACCCGCAACGATACGATGGGGCTTTACGTCGCCACCGCCTTTTGCGCGCCAACGCGGGAAGAGGCGGTGCGGGTGGCGCGCGATTGCGCGCTGGGCTATTTCCGCTTCATCCTCGATCTCTATGTGCCGCTGTCGAAGAAGGGCAGCTACGAATATCTCGACAAGATGGAACGGCTGGTGGCCAATCAGGACAATATTGATTTCCTGCTGAGCGAAACGCCCTCGGTGATGATCGGAACGCCCTCGGATTTCATCGAACGGCTGCAGCGCCTGGAAAAGATGGGCGTGAATGAAGTGCTGATGCGCGTCGATGGCGTTCCTCATGAGGAGATCATGAAGTCGCTGAAGCTGATCGGCACCGAAGTGATCCCGGTTGTCGATCCCCAGGCGCAGCGCGTCGCGGCGGAATAAGCGCATGAGCCTGGTGTTTGATCTGCCCTTTGCGCTGCCGCGTTCGGGTGTCGATGCGCAGAGCTTCATGAATGCCATGGCCGGGCTTCCGGCGCCGGTTTCGGTGATTACGACGCTCGCCGCCGATGGGCGGCCGGTGGGTGCCACGCTTTCCGCCGTCAGTTCGCTGTCGCTCGACCCGCCGCTGTTCCTCGCCTGTTTCGATCACCGGTCGGAAACGCTTGCCGCGCTCCGCCGTCACCGGCGCTATCTCGTCCATATTCTGGCAGGCGACCAGCCGCATCTTGCCAAGGCCTTTTCCTCGAAGGCCCGCAACAAGTTCGACGCCGTGGAATGGCGGGCAACCGAAGAAGGCCTTCCGCTGCTGGAAGGGTGTTGCACGGTGCTGCGCTGCCGGCTGTTCAACATGCTGTCCGGCGGCGATCATGCGATTGTCATGGGCGAGGTGGAGCACGTCGAGCGTTTGGAAGAAACCGAACCCATGATCTATGTCAACAGGCGCATGACAAAGCCCGAGAGGAAAGACGCGTGAAACAGGTCATCGTTCTTTATGGCAAGCCTGCCGACAGCACGGCATTCGACCGTCACTATGCCGAAACCCATGTGCCGCTTGTGCATCGCATGCCGCATCTCAAGGGGTTCCGGTACAGCAAGGGCGAGGTGAAAAGCTCGGACGCCCAGAATGCCCCCTACATGGTCGCAACGCTGGATTACGCTGACGAGGCGGATCTTGCCGCCTCTCTGGCTTCGCCCGAGGGCCAGGACGCCGTAGCCGACGTAGCGGCATTTGCCAGTGGCGGCGTAACGATCCTCACGGTTACGTTTTAGCCTGCCCGGCGCAGTTTTCTGCAAGGCAGAGCAACATCACGAGAGACGCGAAGGGGCAATCTGACCATTGTGACCCCCTCACATTTTCGATATCTCTTGCGCTGAAAAGAGCAGCGCGTCTGGGCCGCGGCAGGTGATGCAATCAAATTCGACCGACACAATGAAGCAGCCTGACGCAACGTCCCCGGCGCTGTCGCTTTCGGATATCCGCCGCACCTATGGTTCTGTTGTCGCCGTCGACAATGTTTCGCTCGACATGGCGCGCGGGGAATTCCTGACCTTGCTCGGGCCTTCCGGCTCGGGGAAAACCTCCACCCTCAGGCTCATCGGCGGGTTTGAAAAGCTCGACGGCGGGTCGATCCGCATCATGGGCGAACGGGTCGACCATCTGCCGCCCTATCAGCGCGACACGGCCACCATCTTCCAGTCCGGCGCGCTTTTCCCGCACAAGACGGTTGCCGAAAACGTCGCCTATGGCCTCAGGATGCGCAATGTTCCCAAGGCCGAGGCCGATGAACGCATCAGGCGCGTGCTCGACATCGTGCGCCTCAATGGCTTTGAAGCGCGCCATCCGGCCCAGCTTTCGGGCGGTCAGAAGCAGCGCGTGGCGCTGGCGCGTTCGCTGGTGGTCAGGCCGGCGATCCTTTTGTTCGACGAACCCTTGTCGGCGCTTGACCTGTCGCTGCGGCTGCAACTCCGCGCCGAGATCAAGCGGCTGCATGATGAACTCAAATTCAGCGCCATCTATGTGACGCATGACCAGGGCGAGGCCATGGCGATGTCGAGCCGGGTGGCCGTCATGAACCGCGGGCGGATCGAGCAGATCGACCGGCCGGAGGTGATCTTCCAGCAGCCGGCCAATGAATTCGTCTATACCTTTATCGGCGAAAGCTGCTGCATGCCGGTGAAGGCGGCGTCGCGCCAGCTTCTGGACAAGTCCGATGCTCCGGTGAGCCTGAAACTGGCCCGGGCGCTCACGGATGGCGCGTGGCGGCTTTACGTGCGGCCATCGCGGTTCCGTCTGGGCGGCGAGGCGGCGGGCCTCGCAAATCATCTGAATGCCGTCGTTCATTTCGTCGAGTTTCTCGGTGATACAACCCGCTATCATTTGCGCGACGGCGGGCTGGAACTGTTTGCCGACCATTCCGGCCATGCCGACCTGAAACCGGGTGACAAGGTGGCCGTGGGCTGGCGCAGCGAAGACATGCAGGCCTGGGCATGAGTGCATCTCCCGCGCCCAGATCGCTGGCGCCCTGGCTTCTCATGCTGCCGGCGCTAGTCATGGTGGTGGTCTTCTTCGGCGTCCCCATGGCCTACATGCTGCGCATGAGCTTCAACCTGCATGTGGACGAGAAATTCTATGTGCCGGGCTTCACCTTCGAGCATTATGCGCAGCTCTTCGCCAACCCGCTGTTCACCGCCGCCATCTGGACCACGATCAAGCTCGCCTTTGCTGCGGCCCTTGCCACCGTGGTGATCGGCTATTGCTTTGCCCTGATCGCCTGGCTGAAGCCGCCGCGCTGGCGGTTCCTGCTGGTCGGGCTGGCGCTGTGCCCGCTCTTGATTTCGGAAGTGGCCATCATCTTCGGCTGGTGGATGTTTTTCCCCAAGAACGGGCTCTTGAGTTATGCGCTGGTTTCTTCCGGCCTGATCACCAGCAAGTTCAGCCTGATGTATACGGAATTCGCGGCCTTCGTCGGCCTCATCTATATCACGCTGCCCTATTGTTTCTTCATCATGCTGTCGGTGTTCGACGGCATCGACAAGCGCACGCTTGAGGCCAGCGCCGATCTGGGAGCGGGCCCTTTCCAGACCTTTGTGGAAGTGCTTCTGCCCTTGAGCCGCGCAGGCCTTGCGGTGGCCTTCTCGCAGGCCTTCATCTGGGCCATCGGCACCTATGCCACGCCTTCAGCATTAGGCCCCGACACGCTCTGGACGGTGGGATATCTCATCCAGGACCAGATGCTGAACAAGCATAACTGGCCCATGGCGTCTGCCTTTTCCATGATCCTCGTGGCCGGTGTTGCGGTGGTGATGGCCGTCACGCGCTCGTTCATGGCGAAACGCCAGGCCGTCCATGTCTGACACCAGCTTGAGGATTTCGCCGGCCAAACGCGCCGAGCCGCTTCTGTTCAGCGTATTGGGCGGCGCGTTTCTGGTGTTCATGACGGCCTATATTCTCGTGCCCATCGTGGTGACGCTGATCATGTCCTTCAACGATGAGGCGATGATCCGCTTTCCGATCCTGAGCTGGTCGTTCCGCTGGTACGATGATTTTCTCGGCAGCCCGCAATGGACGGATGCGCTGTTCAACAGCGTCGTCATCGCGGCGGGAACGGCGCTCATTTCCACCACCACCGGCGTCATGGCGGCCTGGGCGTTTGAACGCTACCAGTTCCCGCTCCGCGAGGTGCTCTATCTGCTGCTGATGCTGCCGCTGTTCATGCCGGGCGTGGTGCTGGGCCTTGGCATCGCCATGTCGGTGGGGCCGCTGCAGATCGGCGGCTACCCGATCTATGGCAGCCGCATCCTGGTGATGCTCGCCCATTCGCTGTGGGCCATGCCGCTGGTGTTCATGCTGATGGAGGCAACCTTCCGCATGATCGACAATCGCGTGGTGGAGGCTTCCTACGATCTGGGCGGCAAGCCGGTGCAGACCTTCTTCGAGATCGTCGTTCCGATGGTCTCCACCGGGCTGATTTCCTCAGCACTCTTTGCCTTCGTCATCTCGCTCAATGAATTTGTGATGGCCCTGTTCCTCACCGACCGCGATACCCAGACGCTGCCGGTGCTGATGTGGCTCAGCCTCAGATCGGCGGGAACGCCGCGGCTTGCGGTAGCGTCCGTCATTCTGGCCATCACCGTGTTCGCCTGCCTCGCCATCATTGTGGTGTGGTATGTGCGCCAGTTGAAAAAGACGGCGCGCTGATGAGGCTCAGTAGCTGGGCGGCGTGATCGCCCAGATGACGACCGCTTCCTTCTCGCCGGTGTTGCAATAGCGGTGCGGCACGGAGCTTTCAAAGCCGAAGCTGTCGCCTTCCTCCAGCACCATGCGCTTGTCGCCCACCCAGAGTTCCAGCGCGCCGCTGATGACGATCCCGGCTTCCTCGCCATTGTGCGTATAGGGATCAGCGCCGCTCGACGCGCCAGGCGGAAAGCGCGACATCAGCAATTCGAGACTGCCCCGCAAATGGGGCGAGAGCAGTTCATCGGTGATGCCGCTGGCGAAATGCACGATCCGCCGGTTGGGGCTGCGGACAAAGAACTCATGCTCCCCGGGTTCCACCGCATCGGTGGCGTGGAAGAACCAGCCGATGGTGACGCCCAGTGCCGTGGCAATATCATGCAGCGCTTTCACGTTAGGAGAGGCAAGGCCGCGTTCGATCTCGCTGAGATAGCCGACGGAAACGCCGATCCGCTCCGACAGGGTCTTGATTGTCAGCCGCCTGGCCTTGCGAAGCTCGCGGATTTCGCTGCCGATCCGTTCGGCATGCAACTCCTGCGGGTTCACGGTTTCCCGGCCGGGCGGGCGGGGGGCTTCCTTCAGCACGTCTCTCTCCATTGACGTTCGGGCACATAATGTTCCTCCAATGTGAAATTTCCAACTGAAATTTTCACTATTGCGATGAAACCGGGTTTGAACCAAAGTGTCCGCAAAAGATGGCGGCCTCAGCCGCTACGGGAGGAAGTCACGTGCTCACCGACTGGATTGCGGCACTGGAAGGACAATCCATGCGCAAGCGCAGCTTTGTGCAATGGCAATCCCTGTCGGTCGGGTGCCATCGCTTTCGCGGCCTTCCTGATTACGTGGCGGCGCCGGAAATCGGCTATCATTATATATCCGTCACGCTCGGTGGCCCGGTTGAGGTTGAGGGCATCCTGTCGGGCGGGCGCGTGTCGGGTGCGGTGCGGCCGGGGCAGGTCATCATCATGGCGGCGCACCAGCACAATGTCTGGCGCTGGAATGCGCCAACTGAAGAAGCCCATATTTTCCTCGATCCGCTCCTGCTGCGGCGGGTGGCGGAAGAAGCCGGTTACGGACAGCCAGAGCTGTTGAACCGCTGCGCGGTGGACGATGATTATATCCGCCCCATCGTGCTCGGATTGATGGAGGAACTCGATCACCATGATCCCTCCGCGCGCGTGATGGCGGAATCGGGTGCGCACTATCTGGCGCACCAGCTGCTTCGCCGTCATTGCGCAAAAACACCCGCTCCGCCGAAGCCCTGTGGATTGGCGCCAGCCCAGCTCCGCAAGCTCGACAGGTTCGTGACCGAACAGCTCAGCCAATCGTTGGGGCTGGAGGACATGGCCGCTGCGGTGGGTCTCAGCCCCTATCATTTTGCACGCAGTTTCAAGAAGGCCACGGGCCTGACCCCCCATGGCTGGCTGACGCAAAAGCGCATGGAGCGCGCCCGGCATCTTCTTGAGCGGAGTTCGCTGTCGATCCTCCAGATTGCCGGCGAGGTGGGGTTCGAAAGCCAAAGCCACTTCGGCCATGTGTTCCGCAAATGGTCGGGCATCACGCCGCGCGGTCTCCGCCAGGCCAGCCAGCAGTAAGGCCGATGAAGATGCGCAAGAATGCGTCAGTTTCAGCAGTGTTTCGAGAGACCGGCGCGGCGTGCTGCCATCACATTTGCCCTTCCTCAAAAAACGGGAAGGACATGCGATGACCAGGACATGGGATGGTGAAGGCTGGTTTGGCCTTGGCGAAGATTTCGATCCGCAATGGTTCCTGAGCCGGGAACAAAAAGAACTGCAGACGGAACTGATCGCGCTCTGCCATGACGTGCTGAGGCCGAATGCGATTGAATCAGACCGCAACGGCACTTATCCGCGTCAGAACGTCGAAGCGCTGGCGAAGCTCGGCCTCTTGGGCGCGCTAGCGCCGAAGAAATATGGTTGCCGGGGCGAGAACAATGTCGGCATCGTCATGATCGCCGAGACCATTGCGCGCTACGGATGCCCGTCCACGGCGCTGATTTACATGATGCACATGGTGGCGCTTGCCGGACTCGTTTACCGCGCCAGCGGCAATGCGGAAATCCGGAAGCTTCTGCCGCGCATCGACAAGGAAGCCCTGATCGGAACGGCGTCTTATACCGATCCCGAAACCGGCGGCCATTTCTGGTACCCCAAGACGTCCGGCGCCAAGCGTGTGGATGGCGGATGGCACGTTTTCAAGAAAGCGGCCTGGACCACGTCCAGCGGCTATGCCGACTGGTATGTGACGCAGACGACAAGCCCCAATTTCAAGGGCGACTATTCCGATCTTTCGGTCTTCCTTTTTTACAAGGACGAAGTGAAGGGATCGCCGGGGAAATGGGACGCCATGGGCATGCACGGCAATCAGTCGGGGCCGGTGGAAATAGACGGCGTCATTCCGGAAAACCGCATGGTCGGCCCCTCGGGCGACGGGGCGCGCTCCAATGACGAAGCGATCGATCCGCTGGCCATGCTGATGTATGCCGGGTCCTACAATGGGCTGGCGCTGGGGTGCATCGATGTGGCGAAGCGCCATGTCACGCGGAAGGCGCATGTGCAGTTTGGCCGCCGTGTTGCCGACTATCCCACCACGCAGGACAGTTTTGGCCGCGCGGTGATGGAAGTGGAAGCATCAAGGCTCGCCGCCTATTCGCTGGCAAAGGCGATCGACGACGCGACCGAAAACGGCAGCTGGGAAATCTATGAGCGTGACCCCAACGCCACGCCGCGCGCCAAATTCGCCCATTGGTGCTTCCAGCTCAAATATCTGTCGACCAAGGCGGCATCGGAACTTTCGGACAAGATGCTGCAGGCCTGCGGCGGCCGCGGTTACATGCGCGATCTCGACCTTGAGCGGCTGGTGCGCGATTCAAAAGCGGGCTGGGTGATGGGGCCATCCAACGAGGTGACAAGCCAGCTGGTGGGCAAATGGGCGCTGTTTGGCTCGGATTCAATCGACTGGTGGAACCAGCGCGTGGATGAGCCCGTGCTGATGAATGAGCTGGGCAAGCTCGACGATCAAGGCAAGCGCAAGATCATTGACAAGCTTTCGGCCGAACTGCGGCCATCAACGGCGGCGGAGTGACCCATGGGTATCTCAACGCCTCCGCTCAAAAGCTTTGATGCCCATGAACTGCGGGCAGCCTTCAGCCATTTTCCCACCGGCGTGTGTGTTGTCACAGGCTTGCAGGCAAATGACGCTCCCTTCGGATTGACGGTCAGTTCGTTCCAGACGCTGAGCCTCGATCCGGCGCTGGTGCTGTTCAGCGTGCAGCGCGGCGCGGCAAGCCTCGGCTTTCTGGCGCATCGCGGGGCCTTTGCCGTCAATATCCTGCGGGAAAGCCATGGCTGGATGGCCAGGCAGTTCGCATCACGCTGCCCGGACCGGTTCGCCAATGTGGCGTGGACCGCAAGCGGCACCGGCAACCCGCTTCTTTCCGAGGCGCTCGCCCATTTTGAGTGCGTGGTCTGGAGCACTTATGAGGGCGGCGATCATGTGATCGTCATCGGCCATGTGCAGCACGTTGCGGCACAGGAGGACGGCACACCACTTATTTTTCACCGCGGCAGCTTTGTACAGCCCGCGGCAACCGAAATCCGGCATGGAGCCATGTCATGACCTACATTCAACCTGTTAAATCCCAATATGTCACCTTTGATCCGCCGCTCTCGCCCGAACTCGGCATGGGTCCGGAACTGGTGGTAAACCCGGTGCAGGATGAACGCATCTGGGTGGAGCTGGAGCCCAACGTCTGGTTCCGCCCGCTGTTCTTCGACATGAACAGCGGCAGCCACGGCGAGGTGCTGCGCGTCAAACGCGGCGGCATCCTGTCACGCCACAAGCATTCAACCCCGGTGCACGGCTTCGTGCTCAAGGGCGAATGGCGCTATCTCGAACACAGCTGGACGGCGAAGGAAGGCGCCTATGTGATGGAGCCTCCGGGTGAAATTCACACGCTCACCGTCGACAGCGACGATGAGATGCAGACGGTGTTCTTCATTCAGGGGCCAACGCTCTATCTCGATGAAAAGGATCAGGTGGTGCTGATCGAAGACAATTTCTATCTCATCGAAACAGCGCAGAAACACTATGAAAAGGTTGGGCTGGGCAAGGATTTCGTGCACCAGTTCATCCGTTGACGGATTATTGAGGATCGGAACAGCATGACGGAACGGACATCGGAAACCAAACTCGCGGCAACGCCGGGCCAGCCGGATCGCGTCGATACGGTGATTGTCGGCGGCGGCGTTGCCGGCTGTTCCGTCGCCTATCACTTGACCAAACTCGGGATCACCGATGTCGTGCTCTGTGAACGCAAGCAGCTGACCTGCGGCACGACATGGCATGCGGCGGGGCTGGTCACCCAGCTCCGCGCCACCCGCCGCATGACGGAGCTCGCCAAATATACGGGTGAACTCTTCGCCACGCTGGAGGGCGAGACGGGGCAGGCGACCGGTTTCAAGAAGCGCGGCTCGCTCCGCGTCGCCAATACAGCGGCGCGGTTCGAGGAATTGAGCCGCGGCGCATCGATGGGGCGCAATTTCGGCCTGGCTGTGGAGCAGGTGACGCCCGATGACATCAAGCGCATGTGGGGGCCGATCGACACCGATGGCATTGTCGGCGGTTACTGGTTTCCGAATGACGGCACGGTCAACCCTGCTGATGTGACGATGGCCTATGCGAAGGGTGCCCGCATGCGTGGCGCCCGCATTCTGGAACATACGCCCGTCAAGCGCATCATCGTCGAAGGCGGCAAGGCGGTGGGCGTCGAGACGGACAAGGGCATCATTCATGCCCGCCGCGTGGTGATCTGCGGCGGCATGTGGTCGCGCGATCTTGCCGCCAAAATCGGCGTCACGCTGCCGCTGCATGCAGCCGAGCATTTCTATATCGTGACTGAGCCTATCAAGAACCTGCCGAAGGATTTGCCCGTTCTCTTTCTTGGCGATGAATGTTCCTATTACAAGGAAGATGCGGGAAAGCTGCTGTTGGGATGTTTCGAGCCGGTTGCGAAGCCCTGGGGCCATAACGGCATCCCCGAAGACTTCTGCTTCGATTCGCTCCCCGATGACTTCGATCACTTTGCGCCGATCCTCGAAATGGCGGTCAAGCGCGTGCCGGCGATCGGCGAAGCGGGCATTCAGCTGTTCTTCAACGGGCCTGAGAGCTTCACCCCCGATGACCGCTATCTGATCGGCGAGACCAGCGAGGTGGACGGGCTTTATTGTGCCTGCGGATTCAATTCCGTTGGCATTCTCTCTTCGGGTGGCGTCGGCAAGGCGCTGTCGGAATGGATTGCCGAAGGGCGGCCGCCGATGGAGCTTGCGGATGTGGACGTGCGCCGCATGCAACCGTTCCAGAACAACAAATCCTATCTTTACGACCGCAGCACCGAAACACTGGGGCTGCTGTTCGACATGCACTGGCCGTATCGCCAATTCGCCACGGCGCGCAATGTGCGCCGCAGCCCCTTCCATGACCGCCTTCTGAACGAGGGCGCGGTGATGACCGAGGCCGCGGGATTCGAGCGTCCGGGATTTTTTGCGACTGGCGGCACCGCTCCTGATTTCGGCTATTCCTACGGGCGGCAGAACTGGTTCGGCGTGTGCGGCGAGGAATGCCGCGCGGCGGCCAGTGGCGTTGTCATGTTCGACCAGAGCTGCTTCACGAAATTCTCGGTGAGCGGGCGCGATGCCTGCGCGGCGCTGAACCGTCTGTGCGCCAACGACATTGATGTGCCGGTTGGCAAGGTTGTCTACACGCAATGGCTGAACGTGAAAGGCGGCATCGAAGCCGACGTGACGGTGACGCGGCTGTCTGAGACCGCCTTCATGGTGGTGTCGATCGCGACGTCACAGCAGCGCGATCTGGCGTGGATGCGGCGCAATTTTCCCGCCGATGCGCATGTCTTCGTGCACGATATGACATCGGGCCTGCCGATGCTGTCGATCATGGGGCCACAGTCGCGCGCACTTCTGCAGAAGCTTTCACCGGCTGACTTTTCCAACGCGGCATTCCCCTTCGGAACCAGCCAGGAGATTGATCTCGGATACGCGCGGGTGCGCGCCAGCCGCCTCACATTCGTTGGCGAACTTGGCTGGGAAATCTATATCCCGGCGGAATTCGCCGCCGATGTGTTCGACAAGATTTCCGCCGCGGGCAAGGAGTTCGGCCTCAGGCATGCCGGTTACTTCGCGCTCAATTCGCTGCGGATGGAAAAGGGATACCGCCACTGGGGCCATGACATCGGCGAAGAAGATACGCCTTATGAAGGAGGCGTCGGCTTTGCCGTGGCGCTGGCAAAGAAGAACGGTTTCATCGGGCGCGATGCGCTTCTCGGCCAAAAGGAAAGCGGCGGCCCCAAGCGCCGCATGGCCCTGCTGCGGATGACCTCACCCGATGCGCCGATGCTTTATCATCATGAGCCGATCTGGCGCGGAAAGGATCTGATCGGCTCGGTCACATCTGGCGCTTATGGCCACCGCGTGGGCGCATCGCTCGGCATGGGCTATCTCGATGTTCCCGCCGCCATGACGAATGACGAACTTGCCGGCCTCAAGCTCGAAGTAGAGGTGGCCTGGAAGCGCTATCCCGTCCAGGCGCAGTTCAAGCCCTGGTATGATCCGTCGGGGCTGCGCATCAAGGGGTGAAACGGGTTCGATACGATACGGCAAAAATAAAACATCAGGAGGAAACACATGAAGAAACTTGACCGCCGTGCATTTGTGAAACTGGGCGCTGCGGGCCTTGCGGCGCCCGCCATCATCGGCCGCGCGTCATCCGTTTCAGCGCAGGATGCCTTCAAGGGCGAGGGGCTGATCGTGGTGTCGTGGTCCGGCAACTATGAGCTGAAGTTCAAGGAGGCTGTGGTCGATGCCTTCAATGCCAAATACGGCACGAAGGTCGAGACCGTGGGTGGCTGGGACCAGATGGTGCCGCAAATCAAGGCCGCCCCCGCCGACAATCCGCCGTTCGACATCATCATTTCGGACGAATACACGGCGCTCACGGGCCTTGCCGAGAATCTGTTCCTCAAGACAGACCGCTCCAAGATGCCGGGCTTTGCCAATGTCTATCCCTGGTTCGACGAAAACCGCCCAGCCGCGAAGGATTATGGCGTGCCGTTCGGCGGCGGCACCATCTGGATGCTGGCCAACAAATCGGCGGGCATCCCCGTCAATACCTGGACAAGCCTGTGGGACCCCAAGGCCCAGGGCAAGATCACGCTTGATGCCACGGTGTTCGCCTGGGACCTCTGCATCCCCGCGATCCTCGACAAGGGAAAGCCCGGCATTGAAGAGCTTTACGGCAAGCCCGAAGAGGTGCGGAAGCTTTACGATGAACTCGACAAGCTGAAGGTGGCGCGCTGGTATGCCGATGGCGCGGAACTGGCGAACCTGATGTTCCAGGAAGATGCGGAAGTGGCCATGGCCTATTCCACCGACGTCTATGACTTCCTGACCAAGCACGGAGACCAGTTCGACGCCGCCGTGCCGCAGGAAGGAACGGCCACCTACTGCGACTGGTACATCAAGGTGCGCGGCACCCATCACTCCGATCTGGCTGATCTCTTCCAGTCCTATCTGCTTGAACAGGAGACGCAGCAGAACTTCCTGAATGTGTCGTCCGCCTTCATGTCACGCAATGATCTGAAGGCCCCGGCCCATTTCCCCGGCTATCCCAAGTCCAATGAGGATTACCACCGGATGTTCAACGTGCTGACGATGGAAGGCTGGGCGAAGTTTGTGGAAAACTGGGATCAGTATGACCAGTGGATCAAGCAGACGATCACCAAGACGACGCAGGGATAGCAGCGTTGCGCGGATGCCGTGGCCGGATGATCCATTCATCCGGCCATTTTCAATGATGCCCTTGCCTTTCTGCCCGTGGAGTTGCAGTGGAGCCGTCTTGGGATGTGCCTGATCTGGCGCGGGAGAGAGCATGAACCAGCGTGACGACATGGGCGGTTTTCTGGATCGGCTTCTGGCCCAGATGACGCTGGAACAGAAGATCGGACAGCTCAACTACCCCAATGCGACGGCGGTCGATACCACAGGGGTGGGCAAATCCGCCGATGCGCAGGACCTGATCCGGCGCGGCCAACTCTGCGGCATTTCCGCAGGTGCCGGGCAAGCCGACCGGCGGGAATTGCAGCGGATCGCGGTTGAGGAAGGCCCCAACGGCATTCCGCTTCTGATCGGCAAGGATTGCGTTGAGCGTTATCGCACCGGCGGTCCCATTCCGCTGGCGCTCGCCTGTTCATGGGATATGGACCTGATCCACCGCATCAACCGGATGACGGCCACCGAGGCGCGTGCCGATGGCATCAACATCAACTGGGCGCCGATGCTGGATATCTGTTACGACGCGCGCTGGGGCCGCATGGCCGAAGGAAATGGCGAGTTTCCCTATCTTGGCGCGCGGATCGCCGAGACCATCGTGCGCGGCTATCAGGGTAAGGACAATGATATGGCGCGCCCCGACCGTTTCATGGCGACGCTGAAACATTTCTGCGCATATGGCCTCGCCACGGCTGGCCGCGATTATTCCGCTGTCGAGGCGAGTGTCTCCACCCTCTACCGCATCATGGAGCCGTTCCGCGCCGGGATCGAAGCAGGCGCGGGCGCCATCATGGTGTCGTTCAACACGATCAACGATATGCCGGCCACCGCGCATGTGGAACTGCTGCAGAAGGTGCTGCGCGGCCGTTTCGGGTTTCGCGGACTGATCGTCACGGACTTTGCCGCGATTGATCCGGAGCTCGTCAATCATGGCATTGCGGAGGACAGCCGGCAGGCGGCCTATCTCGCCTTCAAGGCGGGGGTGAATGTCGATCTGGTGAGCGAAGCCTTCCTGCGCCACCTGCCGGATCTGGTCGCTGAAGGCGCCTCCAACCCCGGTCAATTCCACCAAGCCTATGGCGCCTATGCGCTTGGCCCCATCACCGAGGCAGACGTCACCCAGCGCTGCCGCGAGGTTCTCGAGGCCAAATACCGCCTGGGCCTGTTTGAAAACCCCTATCTCGGGCTTGAGCCCGAACGCCTCGCCGCCGTCACATACACAGCGCAGAATGTCGCGCTGGTGCGGGAGGCGGCGGCGCGCTCATGTGTGCTGCTCAAGAACGATGGCGCGCTGCCGCTCAGGCGGGAGGGCACGCTGGCGGTGATCGGACCGCTCGCCGATGACCGGATCGATATGCAGGGCACATGGGCGATCGATGTTGACCCCGCGCACAGCGTGACCCTTGTGGAGGGGATACGGAATGTTGCGGGCTCAGCCGTCGAGGTTCTCCATGCCAAGGGCTGCAACATTGTCGATGACCCGAGCCTTGCCTGCAGGCTGAACATGCACAATGTCACGCAGCCGTCCGTGGTGATCGGCGATCCGGCGCATTTGCTGGCGGAGGCGCTCGCCACCGCTTCCCGGGCCGATGCGATCCTGCTGTGCCTGGGCGAAGCAAAGGAACATGCAGGCGAGTCCTCGACGCGGGTTGATGTGCAGATTCCGCTCGATCAGCGGCCATTGTTCGACGCCCTGTCCAATTACGCCGCAACAGCTGGAAAGCCTTTGGTGCTCATCGCCATGGCGGGGCGGCCGCTGGCGCTTTCGCATGAAGTTGAAAAGGTGAATGCACTCATCTTCACAGGGCATCCCGGCAATGAGGCGGGACATGGCCTGGTCGACGTAATCTTCGGCGAACGCGAACCGGTGGGACGGCTTGCCTTTGCGCTGCCGCGCCACGTCGGGCAGCTTCCTCTCAGAACCGAGGCGCTGCCGACCGGGCGGCCGATCACTGGTGCGGGCGTCAGCCTTGCGTGCGACACCGAACGCGATGCCGAAGGCCATCATGTGTTCCGCAAGTTCACCACCGCCTGCATTCTCGAAACACCATTCACGCCACTGTTTCCTGCCGGTTTCGGGCTGGGCTATACGCAGTTCGCGTACGGCCCGCCCGCAGGGTCCGCGAGCGTACTCCGGGGCGATGACGCCACGCTGACACTCAAGATCGAAGTGCGCAACAGCGGGAAGAGGGCGGGGGAAGACGTTGTCCAGCTGTACCTCCATGATCCTGCCGGAAAAATCTCGCGGCCGGTGCGCCAGCTCTGCGGTTTCGAGCGGGTGGCGCTGGCGCCGGGCGAAACGCGCGACGTTGAGTTTCGCATCGGCACGGATGCACTGCGGTTCTGGCATGGCGCGACGCTCTCCGATGCCGTCCATGACTGGGAGCCTGGCGAATTCATCTTCCTGATCGGGCCCGATTCAGCCAAGCTGCAATCAATCAGCGTGCGCTGGTACAAGTAAGGAATGAGACCATCAAAGCCATCGCCTATAGCGGCACCCCCCTGACTGACGCGGCGCTGCTCGACATCGTGCAGCGCCAGACCGTGCGTTATTTCTGGGATTTCGGTCATCCCGCCAGCGGCATGGCGCGTGAAAGGGTTGGCGGCCACGCGAGTTATGATCTTGCCGAGACCGTAACCGCCGGCGGCACGGGCTTCGGCATCATGGCGATGATCGCCGCCGCCGAGCGCGGCTGGATCAGAAAGGCTGCCCTCGCCAAACGCCTGGAGCGCATCTGCGCGTTTCTCACCGCGTTGCCCCGCTATCAGGGCGCGTTTCCGCATTGGATGAACGGCGCGACAGGCGCCACCATTGCGTTTTCTCCCAACGACGATGGCGGCGATATCGTCGAAACCTCTTTTCTGATGATGGGCCTGCTCACCGCGCGGCAATATTTCCGTTCCAGCCATCCCGCCCTTGCGCAGACAATCGATGACATCTGGCGCGGCGTGAACTGGGCGGGCTTCTGTCCCTCGCCTGATAAAATGATGTGGCACTGGCGGCCCGGCAACAATAACTGGGCGCAGGGCCTGCCGATCACCGGCTGGCATGAGGCGCTCATCACCTTCGTGCTCGCGGCGTCATCGCCCACGCATCCCATCGATGTGGCGGCCTATCAGATCGGCTGGAAAACCAGCAAGACATTCTACAATGGCAAGACGTTCCATGGCGTGCGCCTGCCGCTCGGCCCGGATTTCGGCGGACCGCTGTTTTTCAGCCAATATAGTTTCATGGGACTCGACCCGCGCGGCCTCTCGGACAGTTCCGCTGATTATTGGGAGCAGAACGTCAATCAGACACTCATCAACCACGCGCATTGTGTGGTCAATCCCGGCAAGTTCCGCGGTTATGGCCCGGCCTGGGGCCTGACGGCCTGCGACAAGCTGGGCGGCTATGATGCCTTTTCACCCACCAACGACAACGGGACGATCGCGCCCACCGCAGCACTCTCCGCCATGCCCTATACGCCTGATCTGTCGATGGCGGCGCTGCGGCACTATTGGTCGGGCTATGGCGGCCGGCTGTGGGGCCGCTTCGGCTTCTGTGACGCCTTCAACGAAACAGCGGACTGGGTTGCGCAGAGCTATCTTGCCATCGACCAGGGGCCGATCGTGGCAATGATCGAGAACTATCGCAGCGGCTTGTTGTGGCGCTTGTTCATGTCGGCCCCGGAAGTGGGCGAAGGCCTCGCGCGTCTCGGTTTCGCCCGCGCCACCGTCTGACTGGCGGGCTGCTTTGCCGTACCGGCGGCGGGAACAAGCGAGAGGTGTTTGGTGATCTTGAGGCCCTTGGGCTCTTCACTGCCGATGACGATCATGCCCATCTTTGCAAGCGGGCCGTTCAGCAGGCGGGTGACGGCGGGAATCATGTGCGGTTCGATGCGGTCCAGCACATCGTCGATCACCACCCAGTCGGGGTGATGCAGCACAATCCGGGCGAAGCTCAACATCTGCTTGTCATTCTCCGCCAATTGCCGGTCCCAGCGGTCGGAACGGTCTAGCGACGGGATCAGCCGTTCAAGGCCGACAGCGGTGAGTGCTGCGCGGATGTCATTGTCAGGATATGCGTCTCCGGGCTTCGGATAGGTGACGCAGGCCCGCAACGTGCCGGGCGGCACATAGGCGCGCTGGGGCACGAACATGATGCGATTGGCCGGGGGTTTCTCAATATGTCCCGAACACCACGGCCACAGCCCCGCGAGGGTGCGGAAGAACAGCGTCTTGCCCGACCCCTGCTGGGCGATGACCGACGCACGCTCACCCTTGGCGAGGCGGACCTCGGGCGGCGAAACCGCAATGGCGCCTGATGCATAGGTGATGGACAGGCCGCTCAGGCCGAAACCGCCGTCCTGGGTTTCGGTGACGGTGAGCTGTGGATTGTGCTGGGTGTCATCCATTCTCCGCAAAGCCTCGCGGAAGCTCGCCACGCGCAGAAGCGTGGCACGCCAGTCGGCGATCGAGGAAAAATTATCCACAAACCAGCGCAGCGAGGACTGTACCTGGTTGAAGGCCCCCACGATCATCATCAGTTCGCCGAAACTCATGTCGCCATGGAAATAGCTGGGCGCCGCCACCAGAATGGGCGCGACGATGGTGAACCAGCCATAGCCCGCGGTCACCCAGGTCAGGCGTGTGGTTGCATTCACGATTTGCCGCATCACCGCGATCAGGCCGGAGAATGTGGTGCGAATTCTCGCATCTTCCGCCGCTTCGCCGCCGAACAGGGCGATGCTTTCCATATCCTCGTTCACCCGCACAAGCGCGAAGCGGAAATCAGCTTCCTGCGCATAGCGGTCGGTATCGAGGCGGACGAGCGGGCGGCCAACGACCCAGCTCACCAATGACGCAACCCCGGCATAGAACAGCGCGCACCACACCATGAAGCCGGGCGGCGCCCAGGTGAAGCTGCCGATCCGCAATGACATGCCGCTCGACAGCCGCCACAGCACCTCGATGAAAGAGCCGAGCAGCAATGTGGATTGCAGAAGGCCAATACCAAGATTGGTGGTGAGTTCGGTCAGCTGCTGGGCATCGGCGGCAATGCGCTGATCGGGATTTTGCCCGATGCTGCCGGCATTCGAAAGCGGGAAGGCGCGATGCGGCTTCAGCCATTCGTTCAAGAGATCATGAACGAGCCCCTTGCGCAGAACCACCTTGGCCATTTCGCGCAGCCACGTCTGCGCCACGTTGAGCGCGAGAAGAAATGCCGCCAGCTTGGCAAAGACGCCAAGCTGTTCCACAAATCCGTCCCAGTTGCGGCGGGTGATCGCATCGTAGAACGGCTGACTCCAGGCGTTGAGCTTGATCTGGAACCAGGCCGTGGCGCCCACCACCGCAACAATCGCCGCCGCCAGAAGAAACAGCACATTGCGTTCCCGGGCGGTCCAGAACGCTTCACCCATGGCGCGAAGCTGCACGTAAATCGACGGTAACGGAATTTCCGGAGCGACGGCAGCGGGTGCCGCGCCTGCCTCATTGCCTGTGTCCTGCACGTGTGCCCCTTGTTCCGCCCGATCGCAAACAGTGTCCCGCTGATTCTCTAGTCGGTTTCAGGGGGTGAACCAAGGTCCGGGCGGAGGCTTGTGATCCTCAGCCTTCCGTCATGCGCTGGGACGCGCCCTGCAAGTGCAGGAGCATGGCGTGCCCGGCCGCGTCGGGATTGCGCGCCGCGATGGCTTCGAGGATCTTCTGGTGTTCCTGCACGGTGATGGATTTGATGTCGGGATTGTTGCTCTCGGACCTTGCGGTCAGGATGGTGGCGCGCAGGGCGCCGCCGAGGAAGGCCATGAAATCGGCATAGAAGGGATTGCCGGTCGCCTTGGCAATGGCGTGGTGAAAATCGAGGTCTGCCTGCAGGCCCTCATCGCTCCAGTCGCTGGACTCGACCATGCGCTGCAGGGCGCCGGTGATTTGCTCAAGATCTTCCGGCGTATGGCGCGCCGCCGCCAGGCGCGCCGAAGCCATTTCAAGCGGCTGCCGGAGTTCCAGCAATTCGATCACCTGCTGGTGGCCCAGCACGGCCTCATGCAGCTTGAATGATCGCCTGAGCGATTGCGGGATGACGGAAACGCCGCTTCCCTGCCGCGACTCGACGAGGCCGTCCGATTTCAGGCGCGAGATGGCTTCGCGCACCACAGTCCGGCTGACATGGAACTGGCGGCTGAGGGTCTGCTCCGTCGGAAGCTTCGTGCCCGCCGGAATCAGCCCATCCCGGATCAGCACGACCAGATGCTGGGCAATCTCTTCCGCTGGGGGTGTTTTAACCGTGGCGTGCACAGGCGCAGGTGCCTCACCCTTTGTCATGTTCATATGTCTGGCATGGGCCTGAAAATTTGTCTAACAAATTTACCCTTTCAGACTTGTCCAACAACTTTTCTCGCCCTAAGAAGTTGGAACGTGCCGAATTTCCTCGGCCAACCGGCCCGCCAAGAAGGCCGTCAATCTCTGGGAGGTACATCTGATGAAACTGACACGCCGCGAATTTACCGTTGGTGCCCTGCTGGCCGCCGGAACGATGGGCATGCCCATCATGGTGAAGGCCGAAGGCACCAAGACAGTTGCCCTTCTGTTTGACAGCCTGGTTTCGCCGTTCTGGGTTTCGGGCATCGAGATCATGCGGGCCAAGGCCAAGGAAAATGGCTGGCAGACGCTGGAGAATATTTCTGACTTTGACGACAACAAGCAGTTCGAGCAGGTCAAGGCCATGATAGGCCGCAAGGTGGATGGCATCCTGATCATCCAGACCGATTCGAAGGCCGTGATCCCGGCCATCCGCGCCGCCAATGCCGCCGGAATCCCGATGGTGCATTTCAACCGCCCGCCGGCGGAGAGCGATGCCTATTCCGTGGCGATCCAGGCCGACAACCGCAAGATCATGGCCGATACGGTCCAGTTCCTTGTCGATGAAGCGAAGAAGATGGGCGGCAAGTACAAGGCCTGCCTGCTGATCGGCGACCTTGGCGACGTGAACGCCATCCAGCGCCGCGACGGTTTCTTCGACGTGGTGGACAAGAATAAAGACCTCATCGAGGTGGTGGCGCGCGTTTCAACCGAGTGGAATGCCGACAAGGCCTTCGCCGGCCTCACCAATGCGATCCAGGCCAATCCCGACATCAATTTCCTCGTCACCTCGTCGGACTTCATGCACCCGCAGATCGAGCAGGTGCTGCAGACCGCCGACAAGTGGCACAAGCGCGGTGAAGAAGGCCATGTGCTGTTCGCGGGCTTCGATGGCGATGAAGGCGCCTATGCGCGCCTGAAGGACGGCTATCTCGATGCCTGCGGCGTGCAGAACCTGTTCCTCGAAGTCGACATGGCCTTCCAGGCCTTCAAGGACATGTGGGCCGGCAAGAAGCCGGACAAGTTGCTGCTCGATCCGGGCTTCGTCATCACCCAGGCCAATCTGGCTGAGAAGCAGGACCAGATGTGGGGCTACACCGTCTGGAAGAAGCAGAATCCGGGCTGATCTGATACTCTGCGCCGCCATGGCCACCGGCCATGGCGGCGCCTGCCGTCCCGCTGTTCTGCGAGTGCATGTTCAATGACGTCTGCCGGCTCCACGATTGCCTCACGGCCGCGCGCACAGTCCGCGTGGAAACGCCTGCTCCTGTCCGAATATCTGGTTCTCGTTCTCACCGTCATCTATTTCGCGGTGATGTGGCTGATCGTGCCGGAGATCGCCACGTCCGACACGCTGCTCGATATACTGAGCGCGATGATGCCGCTGCTGGTCGTCGCCATCGGCCAGACCTTCGTGCTGATTGCCGCCGGGATCGATCTTTCAGCCCCTTCGATCATCGCCATGGCCAGCGTCGTCGGCGCATCGGTGATGACGGGCGACAACGGTTATGCGAACGGCACCGGCCTTGAGATTCCGGCGGGCATTCTGGCCTTTATCGCGGTTGGCGGTGCGATCGGCGTGTTCAACGGCCTGTGCACCACAAGGTTCAACATGCCGTCCTTCATCGTGACGCTGACGACGATGATGTTTTTTTCCGGCGCCGCGATCTGGTACACGGCGGTGCATACGGATGCGAGCAGCATCGGCAATCTGCCGCCGGCCTTCATTGCCATCGGGCAGGGCCGGGTGTTCGGCCTTCCCATTTCCCTTGCTGTCGTGCTTGTGGTTGGCCTGACGGCGCATTTCACCCTGAGCCGCACGGTCTATGGCCGATGGCTCTATGCCGTGGGCCTCAATCCCAAGGCAGCGGCGGTGTCTGGCGTGCCGGTGCGGCGGGTGATCTTCTGGGCTTTCGTGATTTCTGGCATCTGCGCCGCGATCTCCTCCATCCTCTATACCGGCCGCCTCGAAACCGGAACGCCGGTGCTGGGGCAGAGAATCCTTCTCGACGTGGTGGGCGCCGCCGTCATCGGCGGCGTCAGCCTGTTCGGCGGCAAGGGCAAGATTCTCTGGACGATCTTCGGCGTTTTGTTCCTCGCGGTCATCGACAAGAGCCTGCAGCTCATGGGCCTCCCCATCGCCTCCGTCTTCGCCATCAAGGGAAGCATTATCCTGGCCGCCGCGATCATCGACGCGCAGCGGCACCGCCTGCTGGTGCGCGGATGATGGCAGAGCCCGCAACCACCCCGGCGCCCCTCGCCACGGATCGCCCGTTGCTGGCCATCGATGGATTGTGCAAAAGCTTCTTCGGCGTTGAAGTGCTGCACAAAGTCAGTTTCTCCGTCCGCGCCGGCCGTGTGCTGGGTCTGGTGGGCGAAAACGGCTCCGGCAAGTCGACCACGATGAACATCATCGGCGGTGTGCATCAGAAGGATGGCGGCAGCATCCAGTTCGACGGCGCCGATTACCGGCCAAAAGGCCCACGCGATGCGGCGCGGCAGGGCATTGCCTTCATCCACCAGGAATTAAACCTGTTCCGCAATCTGAGCATTGCGGAAAATCTGTTCATCACCGAATTCCCCAAGCTCGTGCCGGGCCTGCCCTTCATCGACCGTGCGGCGGCGCGCAAGCGGGCGGCGGAATTGCTGGCAGCCGTTGATCTCGATCTCTCTCCCTCGACGCTAGTGAACAAGCTCTCGCAGGGCGAACGCCAGCTTGTCGAGATCGCCAAGGCGCTCGGCGCCAAGGCGAAAGTCATCATCTTCGACGAGCCGACGACGTCGCTCACGACGCGCGAGACAGACCGCCTGTTCGACATCATCAACCGCCTGCGGTCGCAAGGCATCGCCATCATTTATATCAGTCATATCCTCAATGACGTGATGCGGCTCTGCGATGACATCGTGGTGCTGCGCGACGGCCACGTGGTGGGCACCGCGCTGAAATCGGACATGACCGTCGAGCGCATGATTTCGTTGATGGTCGGCCGCAACATCGACCAGCTGTTTCCGCCGCGGGCGGAAAATCTGGTGCGGGACGAGGCCGTTCTTGAAGTCTCCGGCATAAGCCAGCCGGGCATCGTGAAAGACATCGCCTTTTCGCTGAGAGCAGGCGAGGTGCTGGGCATTTCGGGCCTCATGGGCGCGGGGCGTTCGGAACTGGCGCGCATCCTGTTCGGCATCGATCCTTTCAGCGCCGGGCAGATCAGGGTGGCGGGCGAGACGCTTCAATCGCCAACGCCCAGCGCCTCAATGGATCACGGCATGGCGTTTCTGACCGAAGACCGGCGGGTCGAAGGGCTGATGATGGAAGCGCCCATCGAGGCCAATATCGGCCTCTCGTCGCTGCGGAACTATGCCGGAGGGCTGGCCGGCATCATCGATGGCCCCCGCCTCAATGCCGATGTGAAAAAGATGAGCACGTCGGTGCAGATCAGCGCCAAGGACATTGCCCGCACGCTGGTCAAGAATCTTTCCGGCGGCAACCAGCAGAAGGTTGTCATCGGAAAATGGCTGCTACGGGAGCCCAGAGTTTTCATCCTTGACGAGCCGACGCGCGGCATCGACGTGGGCGCCAAGAACGAGGTGTACAAGATCATCAATTCCCTTGCCGCTGCCGGGGCAGGCATTCTCATGATCTCGTCCGAGATCGAGGAACTGATTGGGATGTGCGACCGCATCATGGTCATGGCGCATGGCGAAATCCGCGCCACCTTCGCGCGCGGCGGCTTTGACCGCGAGCAAATCCTGCGCGCCGCCATGTGGGACGGCATCCGGAGCTCCGAGACATGACCGGGCTTCGCGGCAAAATCACCCTTCTGGTGCTGCAGAACGCGCCGATCATCCTGTTCGCGGTGCTGGTCATCGTGTTCGGCCTGATGTCGAGCCGGTTTCTGACGCCGGTCAATTTCCTGAACATCGTCAATCAGTCCAGCCACATCGCCATCATCGCCATCGGCATGACCTTCGTGCTGCTGATCGCGGGCATCGACCTGTCGGTGGGCGCCAATATGTATCTGAGCGCGGCGGTCCTGGGCGTGTTCCTTGCCGGCATGCCGCCGCTGATTGCGTTTCCGGTGGTCGCCGTGCTGGGGCTAGCGTTTGGCGCGGTCAATGCCTTCATCATCACGCAGTTGCGCGTAGCGGCCTTCATCACAACGCTGTCGACGCTGTTCGTGGGCCGCGGCATCGCGCTTTATTTTTCCGGCAACAAGATGGTGCCCTTCAGCGCCAGCGTGAAAACTTTCGGCCGCACCGCCTATCTGGGCATTCCCTCGGCCATCTGGGTGTTTGCAGCGGTTCTCATCATCGCGCTGATCGTGCTGAAGCTCACAACCTTCGGCCGCCAGATCTACGCCATCGGCGCTGACCCGGAAGCTGCCGCCAAGGCTGGCATCAATGTGAAGCGCGTGGTTTTCGCCGTCTATTGCATCTGCGGCGTATGCGCGGCGGTGGGCGGCCTCGTTTCGGGAAGCCAGGTTGCGGTGGCGTCCTCCACCTTTGGGTTCCAGAAGGAGTTTCCGGTGATTGCCGCGGCCGTGCTCGGCGGCACCAGCCTGTTCGGCGGGCGGGGCGGCGTTCTGGGCACGGTGTTTGGCGCGGTGCTGATACAAACGGTCGAGAATGGCCTCGTGATGATCAACGCCAACCCTTACGTCTATCCGCTGGTCATCAGCGTCATCATCTTCATCGCCGTCTTCACCGACAGTTCCCGCACCGCCGTGCTGGAACGGCTGGAGCGGCGGAAAATCAGGATCGAGCCGGAGTAAGCTTTTCGCCATGACAGGACCCTTCGATCTCACAGGGCGCGTTGCGCTGGTGACGGGCGGCAACGGCGGCATTGGCCTTGGCATCGCCAAGGGCTTTGCGGCTGCGGGAGCCTCGGTTGTTATCGCAGGCCGCAATGCGGAGAAAAATTCCGTGGCCCTCGCCGAGATAAACGCCGTGGGCGGCAAGGCGCTGGCGCTTGAGGCGGACATCGCGGATGAGGCATCCGTTGGGCGAATGGTGAAGGATGCACTTGCCGCATTCGGGAGGATCGACATTCTCGCCGCCAATGCGGGCGTCAATATCCGGAAACCGCCCGAGGATTACACGCTGGCGGAGTGGCAGACAATTCTCGACACCAATCTGACCGGCACATTCCTCTGCGCCAGGGCCGTGTTCCCGGCGATGAAAGCTTTGGGCGGCGGCAAGATCATCACCATCGGCTCGATGGCGTCGATCTTCGGCGGCGGCATCATCGGGCCATATGCGGCTAGCAAGGGCGGCGTGGTGCAGCTCACGCGGTCGCTTGCGGTGGCATGGGCGCAGCACAACATCCAGGTCAATGCCATCCTGCCCGGCTTCATCGATACGCCGCTGACGCGCGGCGGGCGCCAGTCCTCTCCGGAAATGTTCGCCAAGGTCACCGAGCGCACACCGGCCCGCCGCTGGGGCCAGCCGGACGATCTCGCGGGAACAGCCGTGTTTCTGGCAAGCCCGGCGTCCGATTTCGTCACCGGAACAGCAATCCCGGTGGATGGCGGATATTCCATTCATATCTAGAGGCGCGAGGATACGATCATGGCGAATAATGCTCAGAAGCCCATCCGCGTCGGATTGATCGGTTGCGGATTCTACGCCCAGAACCATCTCAACTCCTGGCGCGAACTCGCCACACAGGGCGCTGAACTCTTGGCGGTCTGCGACCGCGACGAGGCCAAGGCCCGCGCGGCTGGCGAGAAGTTCGGCGCGCAATGGTTCACCGATCCCAAGAAGATGCTCGACACGGTGCCGCTCGATCTTGTCGACATCACCACGCGCATGGATACGCACCGCGAGCTGGCGGCGCTTACGGCGGAACGCAAAATCCCCACCGTGGTGCAAAAGCCCTTCGCGCCGGTCTGGGAGGAGTGCGTGGCCATCGTCGAAAAGGCGAAATCCCATGGCGCGTGGCTTGCCGTGCATGAGAATTTCCGCTTTGCCAGCGCCATGATGCGGGTGAAGCAGGTGATCGATTCCGGCACCATTGGCGAACCGAGCTGGGGCCGCATTTCCTTCCGCACGGGGTATGATGTCTACAAGGGCCAGCCCTATTTCTATGACGAGGAGCGCTTGGCGATCCTCGATGTCGGTATTCATGTTCTCGATCTGGCGCGCGTGTTCCTGGGCGAGGTGGAGCGGGTTTATTGCGAGACGCAGCGCCGCAATCCGAAGGTGCGCGCCGAAGACACGGCGACGATGATGCTCCGCCACACCTCGGGCGCCGTGTCGGTTGTCGAGTGCACCTATGAAGCCAAGCGCACCGATGATGCGTTTCCCGAAACACTTCTTGAAATCGAAGGGTCGCAGGGCTCGATCATCATGAAGAAGGGCGAGCTGATGGCGGTGCGAACGCAAGGCCTGTCCTTCGAGGAGCATGTTGGAACGCCGCTGCTGGCATGGACAACCAGGCCCTGGCACGTCTCGCAGGAGGCGGCGCGGAATACCTGCCGGCACATGCTGGAACGGGTGCGCGCCGGTGTTCCCGCCGACACATCGGGAGACGACAATCTCAAGACCTATGCCCTCGTCGAGGCGGCCTATGAATCAGCCGCCACGCACAAGAGCGTGCGCCCCAAGGCGTGATCCTTATCAACCATTGTAGGAACACTGACATGAGCACATTTCCATTCACCGCCGCCGATCTCGAGGTTCTCAAGCAGTGGGACACGCCGACCATCTGCAACGGCCTTGAACTCATCGTGCCGGAACGCCGCGCCGTTGGATTCACCGTCGAGCCGATGGTGGCGGTCGACCGCAAGTTCCCGCCCATCGTCGGCCTCGCGCGCACCGGCCTCGTGCGCGCCAAGGAACCGCCGCGCGGGCCGATCCCGGCGCGCGAGGACTGGTATGATTATGTCTCGCCCGCCGGCATTCCGACCATTGCCGTCATCCAGGACATTGATGACCGCCCGGGCTTCGGCGCCTTCTGGGGCGAAGTGCAGACGACGATCCACAAGGCGCTGGGGGTTGCCGGATGCGTCACCAACGGGTCGTTCCGTGATCTCGACATGCTGGCGCCGGGGTTCCAGATCATCGGCGGGCGCATCGGGCCGAGCCACGCGCACATCCACATGGTGCAGATGAAGTGCGACGCCAACATCTTCGGCATGCTGGTTCACCATGATGATGTGATCCACGCGGATTTCCATGGCGCGGCCGTCATTCCCGCCGATGCGGTGAAGAAGCTTCCAGCGGCGATCGATCTCGTGTCGCGGCGCGAGAAGGTGATCCTCGATATGGCGAAGACCAAGGGCTTCAACAGCCACATGCTGCGCGATGCGCTGCGGCGCTCGGGTGAAATTCACTGATGGTGAAACCGCTCAGGGCAGGGGTGATCGGCTGCGGCTTTTTCGCCGAGAACCATCTGGCCGCCTGGAAGCATATCCCCGGCGTGGAGCTTGTGGCAGTCTGCGATCTCGAGGCCGAAAAGGCCAAGGCTGCGGCTGCGCGTTACAATGTGCCGCAAGTCTTTTCCTCGGCAGCCGAGATGCTCGATAGTGCCGGGCTGGATTTTGTCGACATCGCCACCACGATGCGAAGCCACAAGGCGCTTGTCGGCCTCGCGGTGGAGCGGCGCATTCCCACCATCGTGCAGAAGCCGCTGGCGCCCGATTTCACCGAATGCCTGGGCATCATCGATATGTGCGAGAAGGCGGCCATTCCCTTCATGGTTCACGAGAACACGCGCTTCCTCAATCCGGTGCGCAAGGTGAAAGACATTCTGTCATCGGGGCGCATTGGGAACGTCACCTTCGGCCGCGTCGCCTTCCGCACGGGCCACGATATTTATGGCAAGCAGCCCTATCTGGCGCAGGAAGATCATTTTGTGATCCTTGATCTGGGCGTTCACATGCTGGATGTGGCGCGCTTCCTGTTCGGCGAAGCGGGGCGGCTTTATTGCCAGAGCCAGAGCATCAAGCCCGACATTCGCGGCGAGGACATGGCCACCATCATGCTCGATCACCGGAGCGGCATGACGAGCGTGGTCGAATGTTCCTATGCGAGCCCCATCGATCCCGATCCGTTTCCGGAACTCACACTACAGATCGAAGGTACGCGCGGCAGCCTCAGGCTTGAGCCTGGATACAGGCTTTCCATCTATGCTGATGGCAAGGCGGAGACGCATGACGTCTCGCCAACGCTCTATCCGTGGTCCACGAAGCCCTGGCACGGCACGCAGGAAAGCGTGCTCCGCATCCAACAGCATTGGGTGGATTGCCTGCGTGCGGGAACACCGGTTGAAACGTCGGGCGCCGATAGCCGCAAAACCTATGCGCTGGTGTTCGGTGCCTATGACTCGGCGCGGAGCGGCAAGGCCGTCATTCCTGCTTATTGACGGCAGATTCATCAGGAGGCCATCGCATGCGTTCATCTCCCATCAGGATCGGGGTAACCGCCGATTTGTTCGATTCAACCGGCCGTCCGCTGTTTGGAACGGCGCCTTTCAAGCTTTTTGACGATGCCGGGCTCGCATGGGAGAAACTGCCGCCTGGAAATCCCATCGCCGCCGCGCATCTCGCTGAATATGATGCGCTGTTTCTCGGGGGTGCGAAGGTCAGGGAAGAAGACCTCAAGCTCGACCAAGGCCGCTTGCGTGTGCTGGCGCGGAATGGTGTGGGCTTTGATGCTTTGGATATTCCCGCCCTCACCCGCCGCGGCATATTGGTCACCAACACGCCGGTCGCCGTCCGCCATTCCGTCGCCACCATCGCGCTGGCCTTCCTTCTTGCCCTCAGCCTGCGCCTGCCGTTGAAATCAAGCTTGCCGCGCGAGGGGCGCTGGGCGGAACGCGGCGATTATCCGGGCATCGGGCTTCCGGGCCGCACCATCGGCGTTATCGGCTTTGGCGGCATCGGACAGGAGTTCGCGCGCCTCCTCAAGCCCTTCAACCTGCGCGTGGTGGTGGCCGATCCCTTCACCACCGATGCCGCCTGCCGGCAGTACGGCTGCGAACGCATGGACCTCGAGGCTCTTCTGGGCACGGCAGATTTCGTTGTCGTGGCCTGCCTGTTGGATGATCGCACGCGGCACCTTCTCAACGCGGAGCGTCTCAAGCTGATGAAGCCCTCAGCCTTCGTCATCAATGTCGCGCGAGGCCCCATCATCGACGAGGCGGCGCTCATTCACGCGCTGCAATCGGGGATCATTGCCGGTGCCGCGCTTGATGTGGTGGAGAAGGAGCCGCCCGATCCCGGCAATCCGCTGTTCACCATGGAGAATGTGATCGTGACGCCGCATTCGCTGTGCTGGACCGATACGTTTATGGATGAATGCGCGCGGACGGCGATCAACAGCATCATCGACGTGGTCAAGGGCAAGTTGCCGGAGTTCATCGTCAACCGCGACGCCATAGGTCAGGCGCGCGTGAAAGGCTGGCTCACCGCGGAGCCGGGGATTGCCTCATAATTTGCGGGAGGCTTCGTCCGTTCCATAGGCCGCAAAGAAAACGCGGACAGCGGATTGCGCCACATGCTCAAGCCTCTGGGGCGAAATGTCCACGGGGCAGCTATAGAGAAGCGGCTTCACGATGCTGCTCAGGCACAGGTCCTGGAACTGCATGGCCGCAAGATCTGCGTCCTCGATTTTGAATTCGCCCGACGCCACCCGCGCGCGTAGGAAATTTGCGAGGATGGTCGCGCCATATTTGGGGCCTGCCTCATAAAAGGCCCGGCCGATATCGGGAAACTTGGCTGAAGCAGCAATAACCGTCCGGGCGTAGGACATGGACGGCTTCATGCACATCAGGCCTGAGAGATTGCGGGCAATGTCGGTTAAAACCTCCCGCGCGGGCCGCGTGTCGCCGATATAGCGGCTGAAGGTCTGTTCCACCGCCTGGCGCTTGTCATCCGAGACGAGTGCCTCGAACAGTTTTTCCTTGGAGGGGAAATAGGCATAGACGGTGGCCTTGGAGACACCGGCCGCCCGCACAATGTCGTTCATGCTGGCGCCATCAAACCCTTGGGCGAGGAAGGCCTGGCGGGCGCCCTCCAGAATCTGGCGGCGCTTTTCTGAATCATGCTCGGGTGTCGCTGGTTCGCGCGCCAGCACGGCGGTGGCAGACATTTTTGATCCCATTGGAACTGAACTGTACGGTTTAGTCTTGACATAACGCAAGATTGGCCATAATTCAAGCTCCGAACTAAACCGTTCAGTTCATTTTACGGGAAGTGCCATGAAAAGTTCCGCCGCCATCCGGGAAGTTCCCGCCGCCGAAGAGGCCCAGGAGACTCACGCGCCACTGCCATTCGAGGCCAGGGCGCGGCAGGAAAACCCGCAAGCGCCCAGGCCGGAGCCGGGGGCTGTATCGGCGCCATCCCCCAAGCCGCCGCGCAAGTTCCCGTGGCGCAAGGCAATTTTCGGGGCGATCCTCGCCGCGGCATTGGCTGGCGCAGCCTGGTACGGCCATGAATGGTATACGGTTGGCCGCTTTGTCGTCTCTACAGATGACGCTTACGTCAAGAGCGATACGTCGGCGCTGGGGGCAAAAGTGTCCGGCTATGTCGGCACAATTCCGGTGGTGGACAACAGCGCGGTCAAGGCCGGAGACGTGCTGCTGACGCTCGATGACGGCGATTACAAGCTGGCGGTGGATGCGGCCAGGGCCAAGATCGAGTCGCAGAAGGCGACGATCGACGTCATCTCCCGGCAGATCGACGGGCAGCAGGCCCAGATCGATTCCGCCCAGGCGCAATATGACATGGCTTCAGCCCAGGCTGAGAATGCCGATCTCGTGCTACAGCGCCAGCAGCAGCTTGGCGCCAAATCCGTGGCCAGCCAGCAGACTGTGGATGATGCCGCCACCAAGGCCAAATACAGCCATGCCGCCGTGGCGCAGGCGCAGGCGGCGATAGCCGCGGCGAAAAACCAGCTCACTGTGCTTCAGGCGCAGAAGACCGGTGCCGAGGCTTCGCTCAAGGAATTGCAGGTGGGCGAGGCGCAGGCCGAGCGGAACTATTCCTTCACCGTCATCAAGGCGCCCTTTGATGGCATCGTTGCCAACCGGGCGGTCGAGCCCGGCCAGTATGTGGCGCCCGGCCAGCGGCTGATGGCGCTGGTGCCCAACATCAATTACATCGAGGCCAACTTCAAGGAAACGCAGATCGCCAATTTGAAGCCGGGTCAGCTGGTTGATATCTCCGTCGATGCGCTGGGCGGCCAGACGATCAAGGGCGTGGTCGAAAGCATTTCACCGGCCTCGGGTGCTGAGTTCTCGCTGCTGCCGCCGGAGAATGCCACCGGCAATTTCACCAAGATCACGCAGCGTATTCCGGTGCGCATCCGCCTGCCTGCCTTTGCGATGGAAAAACTGCGGCCGGGCCTTTCCGTCACCGTGTCGATCAACACGCATGACAATACCGGCACGGTCACGAACTGAGCCCCGCCATGAACGCCCCCGCACCCTCAGCCACCTTGAACATGCGCCATGTGCTGGCGTTCGTGGCGATGGTGTTCGGCATGTTCATGGCGATCCTCGACATTCAGATCGTGTCGGCGTCACTGTCGGAGATTCAGGCAGGCCTCTCGGCCAGCCCGGATGAAATCGCCTGGGTTCAGACGAGCTATCTGATCGCCGAAGTGATCATGATTCCGCTGTCGGGCACGCTGTCGCGCATTCTCTCGACGCGCGTCCTCTATACGATCTCGGCGGGCGGCTTCACGCTCATGAGTTTCCTGTGCGCGCAGGCCGATTCGATCAGCAGCATGATCGTATTCCGGGCGCTCCAGGGCTTCATCGGCGGGGCGATGATTCCCACCGTCTTTGCCACCTCATTCCTGATTTTCCCGCGTGACAAGCAGCCCATCATCACGCCGATCATCGGGCTGGTTGCCACGCTGGCTCCCACCATCGGGCCCACGGTCGGCGGCTATCTGACCGACCTGTTTTCCTGGCACTGGCTGTTCCTCGTCAACATCGTGCCGGGCATTATCGTGACTGTCGCCGCGTGGTTCCTGATCGACTTCGACAAGCCCGACTGGTCGCTGGTGAAGAACTTCGACTGGTTCGGACTGATCTTCATGGGCGTGATGCTGGGCTCGCTCGAATATATTCTGGAAGAAGGCCCGCGCGACGACTGGCTGGACAGCACTCTCATCTCCACGCTGATTGTGATCTGCGCGGCCTCGGCGATTGCCTTCGCATGGCGCATCATGAGCGCCAAGCAGCCGATCGTTGATTTCTCGGCCTTCGCAAACCGCAACTTCTCGGCGGGCTCGCTGTTCTCATTCTCGCTGGGTGTCGGCCTCTATGGCCTGACCTTCCTCTACCCTGTCTATCTTGCCCGGGTGCGCGGCTATTCCTCGCTGATGATCGGCGACACCATGTTCGTCACCGGCATTGCGATGTTCCTCACCGCCCCCATCGCCGGGCGGCTGATGAACAGGATCGACCCGCGGCTGATGATGGCTACGGGATTTGCAGGCTTCGCGGTGGGCACATGGATCGCCTCCGCCGTCACCAAGGACTGGAGCTTCAACGAGCTGCTGATCCCGCAAATCCTGCGCGGCGTGTCGCTCATGATGTGCATGATCCCGATCACCAACATGTCGCTCGGCACCCTTTCGCCCGCCAAGCTGCGCGGCGCCTCGGGCCTGTTCAATCTCACGCGCAACCTCGGCGGCGCCGTGGGGCTGGCGATCATCAACACGGTGATCAACCACCGCACCGATTTCCACTATGAGCGGCTTGCCGAGCATGTGACGTGGAGCAACCCCACGGCGCTCGAGACGCTGGACGGCTTGACCAGATCGCTCTCGACGCTGGGGTCTGATGCCTCTTCGGGAGCGCTGGCCAAACTGTCGCAGATGGTGCAGCGCGAAGCTTTGGTGATGGCGATTGGCGACGTATTCGTGCTCCTGACGGTTCTTTTCGCCGCCATTGCCATTCTGACGCCGCTGATGCGGAAACCGCGGCCCGTACCCGCCGGGGCAGGCGCCGGCGGCCACTGAATCCCCTCCCGCGCCGGCGGCTCCAAGGCAGGGTTGCCTTGCCGCGTGGCTCGACTAAAAAGGCGCCATGGAAGACGGCAAGCGATCCGGTTCCGCCGCACAGGAGACACCGCGGCGGGACATTCACAATTCCGATGTTCCCGTGGTCTGTGCCTCCTGCGAGGCGCGGCACCGGGGCATTTGCGGCACGCTGTCTCCGGCCCAGCTTCTTGAACTCAGCAAGCATACGGCGAAGGGCGTGATTTCGCCGGAAGCGAAGCTCGCCCTGGAAGACGATCCGGCGGACCACTACTCCAATATCCTGAAAGGCGTGGTGAAGCTCTCAAAGCTCATGGCGGACGGGCGGCAGCAGATCGTCGGGCTTCAGTTCGCGCCGGATCTGGTGGGCAAGCTGTTCGGAGAACGCAATGATTTTGCTGCGGAAGCGGCAACGGAAGTCCAGGTGTGCACCTTTCCGCGCAGCGCGCTTGAACGCCTTGTCAAAGAGGTGCCGGAGCTTGAGCAGCGGCTGCACCGCCAGACCCAGCGGGAACTGGCTGAAGCGCGCGAGTGGATGCTGATGCTCGGGCGCAAATCCGCGACCGAGCGGGTTGCGAGCTTCCTCTATTTCATTGCCCTTCACAGCGATCCTGAGCAGGACGCGGGCAAGAAGGTGATGCAGTTCGAAATTCCGCTGAAGCGGAGCGATATCGCGGATTTCCTCGGCCTGACCATCGAGACGGTCAGCCGCCAGTTCACCAAGCTGCGGCAGATCGGCGCAATCCGGCTTGTCACCAACCGACTGGTGGAGGTGCCCGATCTTGAACGCCTGCGCGAGATTTCCGAAAGCGGCTGATAGAGCCTAATGCGGCGGCGCTCTCATCACCCGCACCAGCGGCATGATGTGTTCACGTTCAAAGGCAACATGCCGGCGCTGGCTTTCAAAGAACCCCCTGAGCATCCAGGCCAGGGCTTCGGCCTGGTGCCGGTCGCGCGAGGTCACGTAGTTTCGCGTCGCATGATAGATATCCTGGGCGAAATCGCTGTCGCCCAGATGTTCCATCTCCAGCCGCCTGATGGTGTGAACCAGTGTATCGGCGTTTCCGTGCGCTGCCAGAAGCGAGGGGAAAAGCACATTTTCTTCAAAGTCATGCGCGGTTTCGATGATGGAGAGGAGACGGCGCGTGGTCTCCAGGCTGGCGCTGGTCTGGGGCAGCAGCGGCAAGGCGTCGGCAATCTGCTCCAGCTCATTGCAAATCGCCGTCTTGCGTTCGAGATGGCTGGAAAAAATCGCAGCCAGCGGATGTGCGTCCGCTGGGGGATGGTGTGTCTTGCCGTGTCCGGGCTTGCTTCGGGAATTGGTCATCGCGTGCTGTGTGTTTGGCGCATGGCGGCCCATTCAAACCCGCATCTTCCTGATGAAAGCCCTGAACGTCCTTGATCCGGATCAATGCCGCACTGCGGCAAAGCTGCGATTACGCCCCAAGAAAGCCATGTGTTATGCATGGCGCGCGAATCCGCTTGAGAGGGGTGTTCCATGAAAAACGGGGGTGCAGCGTTATCGGTTGCCGTGGGTGCCTTTCTGGCGCTGCTCGGCGCCGCGATGGGGGAGGACGCGCTGTTCCGAGCCCATATGATGGTTGCCACGGTTGTGCTGGCGATTGCGGCAATAATCCTGCTGCGCCGCGTGCGATTCGCACCGGCGGGCGGTGATCTCCCGGCGCCTGATACATCGGGCTATATGGACGGCGTTGTCCGTTACGGCGTGATCGCAACAGTGTTCTGGGGCGTCGTCGGGTTCCTCGTTGGCGTGGTCATCGCCTCGCAGCTCGCCTGGCCCCTCCTGAACATCGAACCGTGGTTCAATTTCGGCCGCCTGCGGCCGCTTCATACCTCGGCGGTGATTTTCGCCTTCGGCGGCAATGCGCTGATGTGCACCTCCTTCTATGTCGTGCAGAGGACGACGCGCGCCAGGCTGTGGGGCGGAAACCTCGCCTGGTTCGTGTTCTGGGGCTATCAGTTCTTCATCGTCATGGCGGCCACCGGCTATCTCCTGGGCATCACCCAGAGCCGCGAGTACGCCGAACCCGAATGGTATGTCGATCTGTGGCTCACGGTTGTCTGGGTCTGCTACCTGCTGGTTTTCCTCGGCACGCTGGTGAAGCGGAAGGAACCCCACATCTATGTGGCCAACTGGTTCTATCTGTCCTTCATCGTCACCATCGCCATGCTGCATGTGGTGAACAACCTGGCGGTGCCGGTGTCGTTCATGGGCTCCAAGAGCTACTCGGTGTTCTCTGGCGTGCAGGATGCGCTTACCCAATGGTGGTACGGCCACAATGCCGTGGGCTTCTTCCTCACCGCCGGCTTCCTGGGCATGATGTATTATTTCGTGCCGAAGCAGGCCAACCGGCCGGTTTACTCCTACCGCCTGTCGATCGTTCACTTCTGGGGCCTGATCTTCCTCTATATCTGGGCAGGCCCGCATCATCTCCACTATACCGCGCTGCCCGACTGGGCGCAGACGCTGGGCATGGTGTTCTCCATCATGCTGTGGATGCCCTCATGGGGCGGCATGATCAACGGCGTGATGACGCTTTCAGGCGCCTGGGACAAGCTTCGTACCGATCCCATCCTGCGCATGCTGGTGATGTCACTCGCCTTCTACGGCATGTCGACCTTCGAAGGCCCGATGATGTCGGTGAAGTCGGTCAACGCGCTCAGCCACTACACCGACTGGACCATCGGCCACGTTCACTCCGGTGCTCTGGGCTGGGTTGGCCTCGTCAGCTTCGGCGCGATCTACTTCCTGACGCCCAAGCTGTGGAACCGCGAGCGGCTTTACAGCCTCCGGCTGGTGAACTGGCACTTCTGGCTCGCGACCATCGGCATCGTGATCTACGCCTCGGTCATGTGGGTGTCGGGCATCATGCAGGGCCTGATGTGGCGGGAATTCAATGACCAGGGCTTCCTTGTGTATTCCTTCGCCGAAACCGTTGCCGCCATGCACCCCTATTATGTGGGCCGCATGATCGGCGGACTGCTCTACCTGCTGGGCGGGCTGGTGATGGCCTACAACATCTACCGCACCATCCGCGGCGATGTGCGGGAGGAAATCCCCATGGGTGCTGAAGCCCCAACCCTGCAACCGGCTGAATAAGGGAACACGGAAATGGCTTCCGAATCCATTCTCACACGTCACCAGAAGATCGAGCGCAACGTTTCGCTGCTTCTCGTCTTCTCCCTGCTCGTCGTCACGGTGGGCGGACTGGTGGAAATCGCTCCGCTGTTCTGGCTGCAGAACACCATCGAGACCGTGAAGGGCATGCGCCCTTACACGCCGCTCGAACTGGCGGGCCGCAACATCTACATCCGCGAGGGCTGCTATCTCTGCCACTCGCAGATGATCCGCCCGTTCCGCGATGAGGTGCAGCGCTATGGGCATTACTCGCTGGCGGCGGAGTCGATGTACGACCATCCGTTCCAGTGGGGCTCCAAGCGCACCGGGCCCGATCTTGCCCGCGTCGGCGCGCGCTATTCCAACGAATGGCATGTGCAGCATCTGACCGATCCCCGCTCAGTTGTGCCCGAGTCGGTGATGCCTCCCTACGGCTTCCTGGCCCAGGACGATCTCGATGCCAATGACATCGCGCTTCACCTCAAGGCCAATGAGGATGTGGGCGTTCCGTATACGGATGATGACGTGAAGAACGCGCTGGCCGATCTCAAGGCGCAGGCGGATCCCAATGCGGACACCACCGATCTTCTGAAGCGCTACCCCAAGGCGGTGGTCGGCGATTTCGACGGCAATCCGGAACGGCTGACCGAAATGGATGCCCTCATCGCCTATCTGCAGATGCTGGGAACGCTGGTCGATTTCTCGACCTATCAACCCACGCAGGATGACCGTTGAAAGGATCGATGATGGGTTTCGATTATCACACGATGCGCGCCTTCGCGGACAGCTGGGGGCTTCTGGCCATGGCGCTGTTCTTTGTTGCCGTTCTCTTTTGGGTGCTCCGGCCCGGCGCCGGGGCATCCGCCAGGGACGCGTCTGAAATTCCCTTCAGGGAGGATTGAGCGATGTCTGACGCTCAGAAAGTCGACCCCGTCTCGGGGATTGAAACAACCGGCCACAGCTGGGACGGTATCGAAGAACTCAACAATCCGCTGCCGCGCTGGTGGTTGTGGACCTTCTATGCCACGATCGTCTTCTCGATCATCTACACCATCCTCTATCCGGCATGGCCCGGAATAAGCGGTGTGACGCGGGGTGTTCTGGGATGGTCGAGCCGGGCGGAATTCCGCACCGAGATGACCGCCGCCGACACCGCCAATGCGGCACTTGTCGAGAAGATCAAGTCATCCGACATCAAGACCATTCTTGGTGACGACAACCTCCGCGCCTTTGCGGCGGCGGCAGGCGGCTCGATTTTCAAGGTGCGCTGCGTCACCTGCCATGGCTCGGGCGCGCAGGGCGGGCCGGGCTATCCCAACCTGAACGACAACTCATGGCTCTGGGGCGGCACGCCGGAGGATATTCTGCAGACCATCACCCATGGTGTGCGCTTTGCGGCCGATGCCGATACGCGCAATCCGCCGCCCATGCCGGCCTTCGGCAAGGATGGCATGCTTGACCAGGCGAAAATTGTGCAGGTGGCGAACTTCGTACGCAAGATTTCGGGCCAGACCTTTGACGAAGCGCAGGCGACGCCGGGTGCCGAAGTTTTCGCGCAGAACTGCGCCTCCTGTCATGGCGACAAGGGCGAGGGCAAGGCCGAGTTCGGCGCGCCGCAGCTCAATGACGCCATCTGGCTCTATGGCGGCACGCTCGACGACATCGAGCATCAGGTCAACAACCCGCGGCTCGGCGTCATGCCGGCCTGGGGGCCGCAGCTCGGTGATGTTGCGGTGAAGGAACTGGCGGCCTATGTGCATTCCTTGGGCGGTGGCCAATAGCCTCCGGAGGTGAATTGCGTAAATGTCCATCGAGCAGGTTGAGCAGCAAGATGTGAAGGCCGTGAACCGGGGTGCGAAAGCCTCCGGTCCGGCTCTTTACAAGAAGCGGGAAAAGATTTTCCCGCGCAAGGTTTCGGGCCATTTCCGGAATCTCAAATGGCTCATCATGCTGGTGACGCTGGCGATCTACTACATCACGCCATGGCTGCGCTGGGATCGCGGTCCTTTCGCCCCCGATCAGGCGGTGCTGGTCGATATTGCGCGGCGCCGTTTCTATGCCTTTCCGATCGAGATCTGGCCGCAGGAATTCTTCTATGTCGCGGGCCTTCTCGTCATGGCCGGCCTCGGCCTGTTTCTTATCACCTCGGTGGTGGGCCGCGCCTGGTGCGGCTATACCTGCCCCCAGACCGTGTGGACCGATCTCTTCATCGCCGTCGAGAGCTTCTTCGAGGGCGACCGCAATGCCCGCATCAGGCTTGAAAAGGCGCCATGGACGGCCCGCAAGATTGCCATCAAGACTTCCAAGCACCTGACCTGGCTTCTCATCTCGGTGGCCACCGGCGGCGCGTGGATTTTCTATTTCACCGATGCACCGACGCTGCTGAAGGACTTTGTCACCGGGCAGGCGCCTTATATCGCCTATGCGACAGTCGGCATCCTGACGGCCACGACCTATATTTTCGGCGGCCTGATGCGCGAGCAGGTGTGCATCTATATGTGCCCGTGGCCGCGCATCCAGGCGGCGATGCTCGATGAGGATTCCCTCGTCGTCACCTACAATGACTGGCGCGGCGAACCCCGGAGCCGCGGCGCGAAGAAGACTCTGGCGCAGGGCATCGCGGCGGGCGATTGCGTGGATTGCAATGCCTGCGTGGCTGTCTGCCCGACTGGCATCGACATCCGCGAGGGACAGCAGCTTGAATGCATCACCTGTGCGCTCTGCATCGACGCCTGCAACCAGGTGATGGACAAGCTGGACCGGCCGCGCGATCTCATCTCCTATTCGACGTTGCGCGACTACAACCACAACATGGCGCTGGCGCGCGATCCCGTCACCAAGGCCATTGTTCCTTCCCGCGTGCGCGAGGCCAACGGCGCTTTTGTCCCGGGCGTGCGCCATTTCAACTGGCATATTTTCTTCCGCCCGCGCACCCTGATCTATGTGGGCTTATGGAGTCTCATTGGCATCGGCATGCTGTTCATGCTGCTGACGCGCGACCGGCTGCAGCTCAATGTCCTGCATGACCGCAATCCGCTCTTCGTGCTGATGTCCGACGGGTCCATCCGCAATGGATACACCATCAAGCTCCTGAACATGATGCCGGAGCCGCGCGTCATCACCCTGTCGCTGGAAGGCCTGCCGGGCGGCACGATCACCGTGGCCGAGATGCCGGAGATTCAGGGCCGCAGCGCGGATGTTCCGCTTGATCCCGACAAGCTCAAGGCAATGCATCTCTTCATCACCCAGTCGAAGCAGCTGCAAAAGCCCGGCCAGACGCCGTTCCGTATCGTGGCGCGTGACAGTCAGTCCGGAGAGAGCGATACTTACAACGCCCAGTTTGAAGTTCCAGGAGGTTCGCCATGAGTGACACCACCGACTCGGCCCCGATCACCGGACGGCATGTCGCGGCTGCCTTTGTGCTGTTCTTCGCCGTGGTGATCGCCGTCAATGTCGTGCTCGCCGTGGTGGCGGAGCGCAGCTGGACGGGGCTCGTTGTCGAGAATTCCTATGTGGCAAGCCAGACCTTCGACAAGGATACGGCCGTGCTGCAGAAGTCGCTCGACATGAAGATCGCCCACACGCTGCATTTCGATGCGGGCAAGCTCGATCTCACCCTGACAAAGCCCGATGGCACGCCATTCGCGGTAGAGAACGTGCAGCTGTCGCTCGGCCGGCCCGCCGACAATGAGGACGATCAGGTGATTTCCCTCACGCGCGTCGACCCCGGCCAGTATCAGGGCAAGGCCAGCCTGAAGCTGGGCGTGTGGGAAGGCGAGCTTTCGGCCACCATGGCGGATGGCAGCGTATGGCAGAAGCCCGTGCGGCTGATTGTGGGCGCACCCTGAATGAGCTGCTGCGTCGGATCAGCGGTTGGGGAAACTGCGGCCGGTGCAGCACAGCTGCAGCCGCTGCAGCGGCTGAATGATCTTAAAGCCGGGGCGCGCGCGCTTGCCGACGGCACGACGCTTTATACCCTCACGGTTCCGGCCATCCATTGCGGCCAGTGCATCACGACGATCGAGGGCGCGCTGGCGGATATGCCGGGTGTTGAATCCGCCCGGGCCAATCTGTCACTGCGGCGCGTGCTGGTGAAGCTCGCGCCCGGCGTCGAGTCGCCGGAAGCCGTGGTCGATGCGCTTGACGGGTTGGGCTATCCGCCGATGGCGGCCATCGAGGATGATGGCCGTGCCGATGCGGAATTCAAGTCACTGGTGCGGGCGCTGGCGGTGGCAGGCTTCGCCGCTGCCAACATCATGCTGCTGTCGGTGTCCGTGTGGTCGGGTAGTGATGGGGCGACGCGCGATGTCTTTCACTATCTCTCCGCCCTGATCGCCATTCCGACGGTGGCCTATGCCGGAAGGCCTTTCTTCCGCTCGGCTGCTTCGGCGCTGGCGCATCGCCGCATGAATATGGATGTGCCGATTTCGCTGGGCGTGCTGCTGGCCACCGGCATGTCGCTTTACGAAACGATGACGGGCGGGCACCATGCCTATTTCGATGCGGCGGTGTCGCTGCTGTTCTTCCTGCTGATTGGCCGCACGCTCGATCAGCTCATGCGGGCCAAGGCGCGCGATGCGGTGGGGCGGCTTGCCAGGCTTGCCGCCAAAGGGGCCATGGTGGTGGCGGCTGATGGCACAACGGCCTATCAGCCAGTCGACCAGATCGCGCCCGGCATGATGGTGCGCGTGGCGGCGGGTGAGCGTTTGCCGGTTGATGGCATCGTTGCCGATGGCGAAAGCGATGTGGACCGCTCGCTGGTGACCGGCGAGAGCGAGCCGGTATCTGTGCGCGCGGGCGCCAGCCTCGAAGCGGGCACGCTCAACCTCAGCGGCGTTCTGGATCTCCGCGCCACGCGCAAATCGGATGAGTCCTTCCTCGCCGAAGTGATGCAGATGATGCAGGCGGCGGAAACGGGACGCAGCGCCTATGTGCGGCTGGCCGACCGGATGGCGAAACTCTATTCGCCGATGGTGCATCTCCTGGCGCTGAGTGCCTTCCTGTTCTGGATATTCTGGAGCGGTGGAGACTGGCACCTTTCGCTGACGATCGCCATCTCGGTGCTGATCATCACTTGCCCCTGCGCGCTGGGCCTTGCCGTGCCGGTGGCGCATGTGGTGGCGGCCTCGCGGCTTTTCGCATCCGGCGTTCTGATGAAAGACGGTTCGGCGCTGGAGCGGCTGGCGGAGATCGATCAAGCCGTGTTCGACAAGACGGGCACGCTCACAGGGCCTGTGGCGTCAATCCGCGTCAACACCATCCCCAAGGGCCGGCTGTCGGCCATTGCCAAGGCGCTGGCGCTGCGCAGCATTCATCCCGCCGCGCGCAGCCTCGCGGCCAGCATCGATGGCGCTCCGGCTGAGGGTCTCGCCAATCTGCATGAGGTGCCGGGCCACGGCGTTGAAGCCATGAGCGATGGCGCGCGCGTGCGGCTGGGCCGTAAGGCCTGGGTGGCGGAGATCGCATCGGCGGGCGCTTCGGCGGATGCCGAATCGGGCCTGGGTTTCGCCATGGATGGCACGCCCTTGTTTTCCGCCGAACTCACGGAAACGCTGCGGCCGGGGGTGCGCGAGACGGTTCAGCGGTTCCGGGCGGCGGGGATTGACAGTGAAATCCTCTCTGGTGATGCGCGCGAGGCGGTTGCCCGCGTGGCTGATGCGGCCGCGATCACCCGTTTCACGGCGGGCGTCAAGCCGGGAGAAAAGCTCCATCATTTGCAGGAGATTGCCGCCAGGGGCCAGCATGCGCTGATGGTGGGTGATGGCCTGAATGATGCGCCGGCACTCGCGGCCGCGCATGTGTCAATGGCGCCTGCTGGCGCGTCCGACATCGGGCGCATGGCTGCCGATTTCGTGTTCACGCGCGATGATCTTCTGCCGGTGTGGCATGCCCATGTGATCGCCGCCCGGGCGAGGCGGGTGGTCAAGGAAAATTTCGCCCTCGCCATCGTCTATAACGCCATTGCCGTGCCGCTGGCGCTGGCGGGGCTGATGAGCCCCTTCATCGCCGCGCTTGCCATGTCTTCTTCCTCCATTCTCGTGGTGGGCAACAGCCTCAGACTCCGCCTCATCCGCACGCCTGCTTCCGCACCCGCGCAAGCCCTGCCTGAACAGGGCGAACAGCAACCGCTCAGGGCCGCCGCATGACCAGCCTCGTCGTTCTCATTCCGGTTGCGCTGGGCCTTGGCCTTCTGGGCCTCGGCGCATTTTTCTGGAGTCTCAGGTCGGGCCAGTATGAGGATCTCGATGGCGCGGCGGTGCGGATTCTCGAGGATGACAAGCCGAAGGACTAGCCCTTCCGTTTCCGCACTGGAGTGGCAAGCCTCATGAGGCTATGTCTGCGCCATGGCGGATATTTCCTTCGATTATATCGTGGTGGGTGCTGGCACGGCGGGCTGCCTCCTCGCCAACCGTCTCAGCCGCGATCCGTCACGGCGCGTGCTGCTGCTGGAAGCCGGCAAGCGCGACAATTATCCGTGGATTCACATTCCCGTCGGCTATCTCTATTGCATCGGCAACCCGCGCACCGACTGGATGTTCAACACGGAAGCGGAACCGGGGCTGAATGGGCGTGCGCTGCGCTATCCCAGAGGCAAGACGCTGGGCGGCTGTTCCTCGATCAACGGCATGATCTATATGCGCGGACAGGCGCGCGACTATGACGGCTGGGCTGAACTGACGGGCGATCAAAGCTGGTCGTGGGCCAATGTGTTGCCGCTCTTCAAGGCGCATGAGGATCACTACAGGCTCGATCACGGCGCTGATCCCAAGACAGGGGATAATTCACGCTTCTCCGACATGCACGGCCATGGCGGGGAATGGCGGATCGAGAAGCAGCGCCTGCGCTGGGACATTCTCGAAGCGTTCTCGGCGGCGGCGGTGGAGGTCGGTATTCCGCGTACGGAGGATTTCAATGCCGGTGACAATGAAGGCATCGGCTATTTCGAGGTGAACCAGCGCTCCGGCTGGCGCTGGAACACCGCCAAGGCCTTTCTCCGCCCCGCCAAAGGGCGGCCCAATCTCACGGTGTGGACGGAAGCGCAGGCCGAGAAGCTGCTGTTTGAAAAAGGCCCCGATGGCGCCTTGCGCTGTTCAGGCGTCGTGGTGCGGCGGGCAGGCCAACGCGCCGAGGCGAAAGCATCGCGCGAGGTAATTCTCTCGGCGGGCGCCATCGGTTCGCCGCAACTCTTGCAGCTCTCAGGGGTTGGCCCCGTAGCACTGCTTCGACAGCATGGCATCGGGGTGGTGCAGGACGTGCCCGGTGTGGGCGAAAACCTTCAGGATCACTTGCAGATCCGCGCCGTCTTCAAGGTCACGGGCACCAAGACGCTCAATGCCATCGCCAATACGCTGTTCGGCAAGGCCTCGATCGGGCTTGAATATGCGCTGAAGCGCACCGGCCCCATGAGCATGTCGCCGTCGCAGCTTGGCGCCTTCACCCGCTCGGATGAAGGCCGTGCCCATGCAAACCTGCAATATCATGTGCAGCCGCTCAGCCTTGATGCCTTCGGGCAGCCGCTGCACAGCTTTCCCGCCTTCACCGCCAGCGTGTGCAATCTCAACCCTACGAGCCGCGGCAGCGTGCGCATCCGTTCGGTGCGGCCCGAAGACGCGCCGATGATCGCCCCCAATTATCTGTCGACGGAGGAAGACCGCAAGGTTGCCGCCGACAGCCTGCGTCAGGTGCGGCGCATCGTGGCGCAGCCGGCGCTGGCGCAATTCAAGCCGGAGGAATGGAAGCCCGGCGTTCAGTATCAGAGCGATGACGAGCTGGCCCGCCTCGCCGGTGACATCGCCAGCACCATCTTCCATCCCGTGGCCACCACGCGCATGGGCCGCGCCGATGATCCGATGGCGGTGGTCGACAACCGGTTGCGCGTGAAAGGCATCAGGGGTTTACGGGTGGCGGATGCGGGCGTCATGCCGCTCATCACCAGCGGCAACACCAATTCGCCCACGCTGATGATCGCCGAGAAGGCGGCGGCGATGATCCTGCAGGATAACCGCTGACCCTCAGGTAAGCGCGCGCGCCACGGCGGCCCCCACCGCACGGCCCTGCCGCGCTGCCGCACCGCTGGCCTTGAGCGGTGCGCGCATGTTGCCTGCGGCGTAAACGCCGGCGAGATTGGTGCGGCCGGATTCATCCGCCACGATGCCGCGTGTTGCAGGATCAAGCACCAGCGGCCCACCCACCAGCGCGGCCGTTTCCGGAATCCAGCCGGCGGTGAAAACCACGCCGTCGCAGGGCAGCACGCGCCTCTGGCCAGCCGTTTCGATCTCAACGCCCGACACGGCATCGCCCGTTCGATTGATGCGTGTGACGCGGCTGTTGAGATGAAGGGCGATGCCCGATGCGCGCGCCCCCCAGCCTGCGGCCATGAAGGATTGCACACGCGGCCCTTCCTCCACCATCGCAATGATTTTCAGCTCCGCCTTGCGCGCCGTCCAGATGGCGGAGAAGGACACATGCTCGCTTCCCACCACAACGAGCGATTTCATGTAGGGCGGAAACGCCACATGGCGCGCCACCATCTGCTGCAGCAGCCCCGTGGTGAGAATGCCCATCGCGGGCCGGTCACCCGGGATCACGCGATTGCCGCGATTGGCCTCGCGCACGCCCGCCGCCAGGATCACCGCTTTCGGGCGGATCACGCCATAGCCGGTCTCGGGCCCGGTGAGGGTGACGGCGGGACCTTCGGCCAGCGAGATCATGGTGGTGCGGCAGAGAAGGCGCACACCTGCCTGTTCCGCAGCCTCCACCATCAGTGACGCAAAGCGGGGGCCGGAGCGCGGGATTGCATAACCGATGCCAAACCCCGGATGGGCGCAGAAGCGCGGCAGGCCGCCCGCCGCATCGTCACGGTCAATGACGAGAATATCCCTGATGCCCTGCCTTGCGAGTTCCGCCGCCGCGGCAAGCCCCGCAGGCCCCGCGCCGACGATCAGCACTTGAGGGTCACCCATCGGCGCGGGCTTTCGCTTGCGCCGCATCGAACATCGCCTGCACGCGCGCCCCGCAATAGAAGCCCTGGCAGCGGCCGAACATGGCGCGGGTGCGCCGCTTCAGCGCCTTGATGCTGGCGGGCGGCACGGGCGAGGCAAGGGCATCGCGCACTTCGCCCACACTGATCCGCTCGCAATGGCAGAGCATTTCGGCATAGGCAGGATCGGCGGCGATGCGTTGGGGATCAGCCCATGGCCGCACACTGGTTTCCGCCAGATCGGGCACGCGCACGCCGCGCACAGGCTTCGTGGGCTTGCGGTCGAACACGGCGGGAAAGATCAGCGACATCACATGCTCGGCAATGCCAAGCGCTCCGGAAAATCCTGTCGAGCGGATGCCCGCCACCGTCAGCCAGTTGTCGGAAAGCCGCGGAATGATCTGGTATTCGCTGTGATCGGTCGCTGGCCGCATCCCGGCATAGAGCGTGTTCACGGGAATATCGCGGAGGGCGGGAACCATCTCGTCAATGGTGCGCCTGAGCGCCGCGATGCCGTCTTCGGTGACGGCGCGGTCATCACGGTCTTCCACCTCTTCCGCCGTCGGGCCTACCAGCACATTGCCGAAGATCGTCGGCGCGATGAGGATGCCGCGCGTCACCGGCGTGGGCGTGGGATAGGCAATGATGTCGTGAATGGCGCGCGCCGGCTTGTCGAGCAGCAGGAACTGCCCACGCCTGGGCTTCATGCGGAAATCATGATAGCCCGCCAGCCCCTCAACCACATCGGCGCGGATACCTCCCGCATTGATGACGAGGCGGGCCTCGATCGTTTCAGCGCGGTCATTGGAAAGCCGCCAGCCACCCGCCGTCTTTTGCGCATGGTTCACGCGCCAGGGCCTGAGGAAGGTGACGCCATTGGTCACCGCATCGAGCACATAGGAGTAAGGCGTCGAGAGCGCGTCGGCGATCACCTCATCCGGCATATATGCGGCAGCGAGTAGGCCGGAACGGAATTGCGGCCAGTGGCGCAGCACGTCCCGTCCCTCGATCAGCGTCACGCGCGGGAAGCCATCCTCATTGGCTTCCTTCACCACATGCTCGACGGTTGCGCGCTGCTCCTCTGTCCAGGCCAGCATCAGCGCACCGGTCTTGCGGAGTGCGATGCCCAGCGCCGGAGCCTCCTCCATGTAGCGCTGATAGCCTCTCACCACGCAGTGGCGCTCCAGCGTGCCGGCCGGCGTGTCGTGGCCTTCGGTCATCAGGGCCGAATTGGCCTTGCTCGATTCATCGCCCAAATCGGGATTTGCCTCGACGAGCGCCACCTTCAGATCATATCGCGAGAGGTCGCGCGCGATGGCGCTGCCGACGACGCCCGCCCCCACCACCGCAATGTCGAACGTGGCCGTCACGCAAATTCCTTCATCATCCGCGCCACGCAAAGTTCCGTATACGGAACAAGATCGCCAGAAGGTCCGCTGTGGCGCATTTGCGTCAGGCACCACATCGCCTCGCGGATGACCAGCGCCACCCGCTGCCGCTCCACCATGTCCGAATCATGCGGCCCATAAGCCTCAAGGAGCAGGGCATTCTCGGATGGCGTCAGGTCGGCATTGGCGATGACGGAGGCAAGGTCGATCTCGGGCACGCCGCTGCCGCCATATTCCCAGTCGATCAGATACAGCGCATCCTTGGCGCGCATGAAATTTTCCGGAATGATGTCGCTGTGGACGAGGCAGTCGCCGCCTTCGCTGGGCGGCCCCATGCGGGCGATGATTTTCCGCCGCGCCACCGGCAGGTCGCCGTCGGGCAGGCCTTCGAGATAGGTCAGCGATACGCGGATGCCGCAACGGGGAATAAGCGTCACGCCGGTCACCGGCTTCGCATGCAGCTTTCGGAGCAGGGCAGCGATGTCACGGAGGATTGCATGATCGTGCATGCGCGGGGGCTTCAGCGTCTCGCCCTCGATGAATTCGGTGATGAGGATGCCGTTCTGGGCATAATGAACCCGGGGCGCCACGCCCCGTTCCGCCGCCAGTTCGGCGCAGATTTTCTCGTTGGCGCGGAAGACGCCGTGATGGGGGAGATCAATCCCGGCCCGGCCGAAATAGCGGCCTGCATCGTCCCGGATGATATAATTGTGGTTGGTGCGCCCCTCATGCAGCCGGGTCAGTTCGGGCTTTCCCCGCCAGATCGGCAGGGAGGCGAGAAGACTGTCGTCGGTCATGCGGCAAAACTCCGGAGGCGGGAAACTTGGGGCACTATAGGCTGGGCGGCGAAGCCCCGCCAATGGGGTGAAACCGCCGCAAAATCCGGCTCTTCCGGGGCCTAAAAAGAGGCTTGCTCTTGGTGCCCGGCGCTGCCAGAAACGCGCCCAAACTGCCGGGGCAGCTTAAGTGCCACCCCTCCGGCGAACAATCCGGCATGGCGGAAGCCTGCCTCCATGGAGCGTTTATGAAGGGTTATGACGAAGAGAAGGTGCTGAGCGTGCATCACTGGACGGAGCGGCTGTTCAGCTTCCGCACCACCCGCTCGCCCTCGTTCCGGTTCGACAATGGCCAGTTCACGATGATCGGCCTCGCCGTGAACGGCAAGCCACTGGTGCGCGCCTATAGCGTGGCGAGCCCCAATTACGAAGAGCATCTGGAATTCCTGTCGATCAAGGTGCCGGAAGGGCCTCTCACCTCGAAGCTGCAGAACATGCAGGTGGGTGATACGGTGCTGATCGGCCAGAAGCCCACGGGCACGCTGGTGCTCGACGCGCTGCTGCCGGGGCGCAATCTCTATCTGCTCGGCACAGGCACGGGCCTTGCGCCCTATATGAGCCTGGTGCGCGACCCTGATGTTTACGCCCGTTTCGAGAAAGTGGTGCTGGTGCATGGCTGCCGCTTCGTGAAGGAGCTCGCCTATCACGACTATCTCACCAAGGAGCTGCCGAACGACGAATTCCTCGGCGAGGATGTGCGCGCCAAGCTGTTGTACTATCCGACCGTCACGCGCGAGCCTTATGAGAACACCGGCCGCATCACCACGGCCATCACCTCGGGCGACCTCACGAAAAAGCTGGGGCTTCCGGCAATCGACCCCGCGCAGGACCGCGTGATGATCTGCGGCAGCCCGGCCTTTCTCGAAGACGTCAAGACGCTGATGCTCTCGATGTCGTTCGACGAAGGGGCGACCAACAAGCCCGGCAGTTTCGTGATCGAGAAGGCATTCGTCCAGCGGTGATGCTGCGGGCCGGGCGGGACAGGTGCTCGCCTGCCGTTTCGTTGGCCAGGAAGAGAAACCGGGAAAAATGTCTTCCTGTTCACCTTGCCGCCATGCCCGGTTGACGCGGCCCGCAGCGGTGAAACAACCCTTGGCCCCCGCGAAAGTTCCAGCCTATCGCGCCTTTGCCTTGAAGGCCTCGTAGCGCGCCTTGGTCTCGGCATTCATGGGATAAAGCCCCGGCAGAGCCACGCCGCGCGCAACCTCCTCCATGATCCAGGCTTCCATCCGCTCCTGTTCCGGCGCCTCGGCCAGAACATGATCCAGCAATTTCCGTGGAATCACCACGGCGCCATCGCCGTCAGCCACGATCACGTCGCCCGGGAAAACGGCCACGCCGCCGCAGCCGATGGGCTCCTGCCAGTTCACGAAGGTGAGCCCCGCGACGGAGGGTGGCGCTGCCACGCCATCGCACCACACAGGCAAGCCGGTTGCCAGCACGCCTGCGAGATCGCGCATCACGCCATCGGTCACTAGGGCGGCGACATTCCGCTTCATCATGCGGGCGGCGAGAATATCGCCGAAGATTCCGGCATCGGTCACGCCATTGGCATCCGCCACGGCGATTGCGCCTTCGGGCATCGCCTCGATGGCGGCGCGCGTGGAGATGGGCGAGGACCAGCTTTCCGGTGTGGCGAGGTCTTCGCGCGCGGGCACAAAGCGCAGCGTGAAAGCTTCGCCCACCACGCGCGGCTGATCGCTGCGGAGCGGCTTTGGCCCCCGGAGCCACACATTGCGCAGCCCCTTCTTGAGCAGCACGGTGGTGAGCGTTGCGGTCGAGACGGCCCTGAGCGCCGAAACGGCGGAAGCATCAAGCGCCATGTTCAAATCCATCCGCCGTCGACGGTGAACATCTGCTTGGAGCACATGCGGCTGTCATCCGCGGCAAGCCAGAGCGCCATGCGCGCGATGTCGGGCGGATAAAGCTTGCCGGGCAGCGCCTGCCGTTCGGCGATCTGGCGCTCACCCGCCTCATCGAGCCAGAGCGACACCTGGCGCTCGGTCATTACCCAGCCGGGTGCTATGGAGTTCACACGGATGCGGTCCGGCCCCAGTTCGGTGGCAAGTGCCCGCGTCATGCCGAACACGGCGGCCTTGGACGTCACGTAACACACGCAATCGCCATCGCCCACCGACCAGGTGATCGAGGTGAAGTTGACGATGGAGCCGCCGCCCGCCGCCTTCATCTGCGGATGTACCGCCTTTGCCGCAAAGAGCTGATGCTTCATATTCACCGCGATGCGGTCATCGAAATAATCGCTCGTAACATTTTCCAGCTTGTGGCGGTCGTCATTGGCGGCGTTGTTGACGAGCGCTGTGATGGGTCCCCGCTTTTTGCCAAGCCCGGCGATCAGGGCCTGCAGCGCATCCACGTCATGGAGGTCGAGGCGGTGGAATTCGGCCGGCGGATTGCCGCGCTTGGCAATACCCTCGGCCACGGATTTCCCCGCCGTCTCGTTGATGTCCACGAAAGAGACGAGGCTGCCCTGATCGGCGAAATGCTCAACCAGCGCGCGGCCGATGCCGGATGCGCCGCCGGTGATGAAGACATGCTTGCCCTTGAGGCTCGGATAGGTGGCGCGGTTCGGCAGGAGATCATAATTCATGTAGGGTTCCAGGGATTGCGAACGGGGTGTCCGGGGTGATGCTAGCCGGTCCTGCTTTCCTGTATAAGGGGCAGGATTTTTCGGCTATCCCGCCTTCATGTCGCATACCAACAATCTCGAAATCTTTCTCGTGGCGCTGCCGGGCCTCGAAGAGGCGCTGTCGATGGAAGTGAAGGCCAACAGCTTCAAGGCGCCCAAGGCCGTTCACGGCGGTGTTCTGATCCGCGGCGGCTGGCCCGATGCCTGGCGCGCCAATCTTGTGCTGCGGGGCGCCAGCCGCGTGCTGGTGCGGATCGGCGCATTCCGCGTGGCGCATCTGGCGCAGCTGGACAAGCGGGCCCGGGCATTTCCGTGGAAAACCTTCCTGCGCCCTGATGTGCCGGTGCGGGTTGAGGCAAGCTGTTCGCGCTCGCGCATCTACCATTCAGGGGCCGCCGCTGAGCGGATCGAAACGGCCTTGCGCGAAGAGCTTGGCGCGGTGGTGGCCGGGAATGCCGACATCACCGTCATGGCGCGGATCGAGGACGATCTCTGCACGCTCAGCCTCGATACGTCGGGTGAGCTTCTGCACAAGCGCGGGCACAAGCAGGCGATCGGCAAGGCGCCGATGCGCGAGACCATGGCGTCGCTGTTCCTGCGCCAGTGCGGCTATGACGGGAAGGAGCCAGTGGTTGATCCCATGTGCGGCTCGGGCACCTTCGTGATCGAAGCGGCGGAGATCGCGGCGCGGCTCGATCCGGGGCGCGGGCGCAGCTTTGCGTTTGAGAAACTGGCCACCTTCGACGCCGCCCGCTGGGACGCCTTGCGCGCCAGCCGCAAGAGCCTTGTGCCCGAAGTCAGCTTCTTTGGCAGCGACCGTGACGCGGGTGCGATCCGCATGAGCACAGCCAATGCGAAGCGGGCAGGGGTGGAAGCCTATACGGTCTTCCGGCAGCAGGGCGTCAGCGAACTGCAGCCGCCCGAAGGGCCACCGGGCCTGGTGATCGTCAATCCGCCTTATGGCGCGCGGCTTGGTGACATGAAGCCGCTGTTCGCGCTTTATGGGGCGCTGGGAAAAACGCTGTTGCAGCGTTTCGCAGGCTGGCGCGTCGGCATCATCACCACAAATGCGGCGCTGGCGAAAGCGACGGGCTTGCCTTTCCTGCCCACGGAAAACCCTGTGGCGCATGGCGGGCTGAAAGTGGCGCTGTATCGGACGGAGAGGCTCTGACGGCTTTTACCTGTCTTCCCGGCGAAGGCCGGGACCCAGCCTTCAACCACGTGCAAGCGGAAAGTCTAGGCCCCGGCCTTCGCCGGGGTGACAGAAAGAAAATATGAGGCAGTGCCTCACTCCGCCGCCACGCGCGATAGCTTGTGATGTTCCTTCACGTGATGGCAGGGGCCGCCGTCCAGCACGCGCAAGGTGCCCGATGCCACATCGGGGATCACGGTAGAGAGCGTCTCATATTGTTCGCCCGGGGGAACATCGGGATTGTGATGGCAGCAGACAGCGCCGTCCTGCCCCACATGGCTCGCCATCACGCGGAGAATATCCTCCGTTGACGGATCATTGAGCCTCGCGAGCGACCGCATGAGAATGTCGCGGCGGAGCAGCGTATCGGGAAACAGTTTGGGTTCGGTGTCGCAGCGGGCAGGCTCGGGTGCCAGAAAATGATTGGTGTGGACGAGAACGCCATTGGCGTCCGGCAGCACGAAGCCGGGGCCGCCGGGATAAAGCTCCACCGTCATCGCCATGCCGGTTCCGCCCTCAAAGCTCATGAGATTGATGGAACTCGAGGCTGAGACATTGGCGCGGGCGAGGATTTGCGCCGATGCGGCGAGTGTGCGGCCGCCGTCCAGCGCGGCGCGGGCCGCCACATGCACGGGCACGCCGATCCGCTGTCCGTCCGCCTGATGATGCAGGATGGTGAAGAGCAGGCCGATGCCTTTGGTATTCAGGCCCGCCTTTCCGACGATGCCATATTCGGTCATGGTCCTGGTGGTGCTGCCATCGGCGAGCGGTATTTCCCACACCAGCCAGGAGTCGCGTGAGGCACAGGCCCAGTCCCAGGTCTGCGCGGCGCGTGGCGGGCCACCATCGGCAGGGAGATAGATGACGGCCGAGCATTCGCCCTTCTGCGGCGCTTTCAGCAGGCCCAGAATTTCTGTCCGGGCATTGAGCGCGCCGATGATCGCGGGTTCGACGCTTGCACCCTCCGCGAGTCCCAGCATTTCGGCGTGAAGGTCTGGGGCGAAGTTCCGCGTGGTGGCGAGCGCCTGCTCGCCTGCCGGAATCACGTTGAAGCTGCCGCCCGCCAGGCTGTCGAAGCGCGCCCGGTAAATGCCGATGTTGCGGGCGATTGCATCGGCATTCGCTGCGCCGAATTCGCGGCCGCGTTCAAAAGATGTCTTGGCGGTGGAACGGAACTCACGGGTCATGGCATGTCCATCTTTACGGTGTCGATTTCGAGAAATTCCGCGACTTCCGGCAGCCAGCGGTTCTGTACGAAGGCCACATGGTCGGGGTGATCATTGTAGAAAGTGTAATCCGCCTGATCCAGGAAATCCATCGAAAGGCCATAGGTATAATTGTTCTTCGGGCTGGTTTCCCGGTGCATTTCGAAGTTCCGGACGGTGGAAATGGCCTTCAGCCGCGCGGCGGTTCTCAGAAAATCCTTCTCCGCCTCCGATCCTTTCGGATGTTTCAGCCGGAAAACGACGCTGTGTCTGATCATGCGGGTGCTTCCTGTTCGGCCCCGAAGATGCGCCGCCCGTGCGCCGCTTGCAAGGCGGGGGCGGTTTCACTAGAGCAGGCGGCAGAGATTTGAGGCGGGAGTTCAACATGAAGGCGAAACTGGGCATTGCCCCCATCGCGTGGTGGAATGACGATCTGGCGGAATTGAGCGATGATGTTTCGCTCGAGGAATGTTTGCGGCAGGCGAGCGCCGCGGGCTTCACCGGCATGGAAACCGGGCGGCGCTTTCCGCTCGACCCCAAGGTTCTGGGGCCGGTCCTGTCGCAATATGGCATCAGCGTCTGCGGCGGGTGGTTCTCGGGGCTTCTGCTCGATGGCGACATTGCCAGAGAGAAGGACCGCATCGCCCAGCAGATGGATCTGTTCAAGGCGATGAAGGCGCCCTGCATTGTTTACGGCGAGACGGCGCGCAGCATCCAGGGCGACCGCTCGAAGCCGCTCGCCACCAAGCCCAAACTTTCCGAAGACGAAATCAAGGTTTACGGGCGCAAGATGACGGCGTTCGGCGAATGGTGCGCGGAGAAGGGCATGCCGCTCTCCTACCACCACCACATGGCGGCGGTGATCGAGACGGAGCCCGAACTCGATCTCCTGATGAAGCATTCGGGCGAGGGCCTGCCGCTTCTCTATGATGCGGGTCACATGGCCTTTGCCGGGGGTGATGTGCTGCGCGTCATCGACAAGCATCACAAGCGGATCAGCCACGTGCACACCAAGGATGTGCGGAAAGGCGTGATCGGCAAGCTCGACCGCACGAAGGAAAGCTTCCTCGATGCTGTTGTGAAAGGCGCCTTCACCGTGCCGGGCGATGGCTCGCTTGATTTTGAAGCCATCGTCAAGAAGCTGGCGAGCCACGGCTATGAAGGCTGGTTCGTGGTCGAGGCCGAGCAGGACCCGAAGAAAGCGCCGCCGCTCGAGATGGCGAAGATCGGTCACAAGGAATTGCTGCGGGTGATGGCGGCAGCAGGATATACCGTCGCCTGAACGAAGAAGGGCAGCCTTGCGGGCTGCCCTTTGCATTTCAGCGTGGTCCGCTACCTATCCCGGCAGCACGAAGAACCAGTTGGCCCACAGCACCACGATCGCTCCGGCGATCAGCGCGATATAGGGCCACATGCCGGCCTTCCGCTCGCCCATGTCGCCTTCCTTCAGGCCCAGATCATCGAGCGCATCCTTGGGGAACTTGCCGCCGTCCTGAATGTAGTGGCGGAAGTAGAACACCGGGAAGATCAGCGCCGCGAAGACGAGACCGGCCCACAGCGCCGTGTTGTAGCCCCACACCTTGGCGCCCGCGCCCAGGAACAGTGCGTTCACGAAGGCGAGGATGGTGTTGAGGCCGATCAGCCAGGACGGCGCCTTCCACGGACGTTCGACATGGCCTGAGTCCACGCGGTGGATCCAGCCGGAGTTGAGGTTCAGGAAGTTGAAGATGATGTAGCCGACGTTCGAGATCGCGAGCACGTAGAAATAGCCCGCGAGGTCGGAGGCCAGCGCCAGCAGGATGAGGTTGAAGGCGAAGTCCGTCCACATCGCGCGGGTTGGCGCGCCATGTGCGTTCACATGGGTGAGGTAGCGCGGAAGCCAGCCATCCTTCGAGCCCTGATAGAGGGTGCGGGAGGAACCGGCCATCGCCGTCATGATGGCGAGGAACAGGGCGAGGATCATCAGGATCACGAAGATCTGGGTGATCACCTTGCCGCCGCCCACCATGCTGCCAAGCGCTTCCGCGATCCCTGTGCCATCCACGATGCCGGGAGCGAGCATGCCCGCATGGCCCAGCACGCCCTGGAACGAGAAGGGCACCAGGAAGAAGAACAGGCAGCAGAGGAGGCCCGAATAGAAGATGGCCTTGAAGGTATCGGTGGCCGGGTTCCTGAGTTCGCGCGTGTAGCATACGGCGGTTTCGAATCCGTAGGTCGACCATGCGGCGATGTAGAGGCCGCCCAGGAACAGCGTCCAGCCGCCGAGGTTCCACGTTCCCTCATCGGGCGAATAGCTGGCGGCGGGCGGCACGATGCCGGTGACGTTCGCCATGTTGATCTGGCCGGTGAAGATGGGCACGAGGCCGATCAGCAGCAGCGGCGTCAACACGATGATGGCCAGCCATTTCTGGGCGCTCGCCGTCGAGGCGATGCCGCGATGCTGGATGGCGAACATGATCAGCATGAGAATGGCGCCGATCACGAAGGTGGTGTTGAAATGAAGCCCGCCAAGGCCCGGCACGGGAATGGTGAAGGCCTCCCAGTTACGGATCGCGGGCGTCAGCGCCGATACGCCATCGGCCGTGGCGACGGCGGTGATGGCGTCGGTGGGGCTCGTGCCGGCATGGGCGGCGATATAATCGACGACCGACTGCGTGGTGGCGGTGTAATCCGCCGCATGCGCCGCCACCCAGGCCAGCACGGCCTGTGAATCAGCGGCGGGAATGGGCCACAGCGCGTTCAGGATATAGCCTGCGGCGATGGCGCAGCCTAGTGAGAGCACCGGGCTCCAGGCGAACCAGTTGCACCACACCGAGAGCGGCGCGATGAACTTTGAATAGCGCAGCCAGGCCGTCGCGCCATAGACCGACGCGCCGCCCGACTTGTTGCCAAACATGCCGGCGATTTCGGCATAGGTGAAGGATTGCAGGAATCCCATGATCATCGAGATGATCCACACCACGAATGCGGCCTTGCCCGTGGTGCCGGCAATGCCGCCGATGGAAAACAGCACGAGCGGCGGCACACCGGCCGCCACCCAGAAGGCGCCTCTCCAGTCCAATGCGCGGACGAGTTCGCCCGAGCCCTTTTCAGATGACATCGAAATTTCCTCCGTTGACCCCTAGCGCAAGCTGCCCGGTGCTGCCCGTTCTCTGCGGGTCAGGCTGTTCCGGCCAGCCAAGGCGATGAGATTGCTGCCAACGGCATCCGGGCCCGCCGGTTTTCCGACTTGGGCTTTAAGCGGACAGGCAGCGCTTCCCCCTCAACAACCTCAGGAAACAAATGTGACTGTCATTATATCGACGGTCAAGCGGAACTGTGAGATAGTGCCGGGATATTGCCGAAATGAGGTGCGCGCGCCACGCGCACCCGTCTTGACCAAGGGTGACATGAACCTGATTTTGCCCGGCGCGCCGCGCGCCAGCCAGATATTCCGGCCCGGAATCCGGTCGCTTCCACCGGGCGTCGAGCGCTACCGCGTGCCCGGCGGCGGATCGAGCGTGGTGCCGGTTCAGGCGGGCGACCGCTTTTCGGTGACTGATATCGAAGGCGGGCAGCCTTGCGAAATCGCCTTCCTGGATGCGCAGGGGCGATTCGCGACGGCAGCTCTGGGGGCGCGCGCGACAACACAGGGCGAAAGCCTCAAGGCCATGCTGGAACGCCCGCACCATTCGGCACGGCGCACAAGGCTGGCGCTGGAGCGGCGCGGCGTCGATCTTGCCAGGGCCAAGACGCTGCGGCTGTTCGGCGAAAGCTCTTTGCCCGGCGACTTGGCGGAGTTCACGGTTCCCGCTGATGGATTGCTGATCGTGGCGGTGGCTGGCGGCATCATGCAGCCGGGCGAACAGGATACGGCGACCGATATCGAACTTCGCATCACGCGGCAGGCTTCGAAAGCATCGCCGGTTGATCTTCTGCCCGAGCCTCTGGCCGATCCCCTCCAGGACATCCGCATCAGGGCCGCCACCGCATCCGCCTATCTGGTGCGGGCGGGCGAATACATTCAGGTGATCGACGTGTCGGGCCGTCAGTGTACGGATTTTCAGGCGCTCTCGGCGCGCAAGGTGGAGAAGGGCCTTGATCTCGCGCTTGATTCAACCGTCACGCGCACGCTTCTGGGCCGCAGCTATCCCACGCCCGGCCTTCCCTCCAAGGCGTTTGACCGCGAGTTCGAGCCCTTGGTCGAGATCGTTCAGGATACGGTGGGCCGGCATGATGCCTTCGCCACCGCCTGCAACAGCCGCTATTACGACGACATGGGCTATCCCGGCCATGTGAACTGCACGGAGAATTTCAATCACGCGCTCAAGCCCTATGGCGTTCCGCCGCGAAAGGGCTGGGAAGCGCTCAACTATTTCTACAACACCAACATCAACCACCTGAACCAGCTCTATCTCGATGAGCCGTGGTCGAGGCCCGGCGATTACGTGCTGATGCGCGCATTGACCGATATCGTCTGCGTCTCCTCCTCCTGTCCCGATGATATCGACGCGGCGAATGGCTGGGACCCGACAGACATTCACGTCCGCACCTATGCCAAGACCGAAACCTTCCAGAGAGCCGTGGCTTACCGCATGACACCTGATGCCGACGCGCAGCTGACGCGCGAAACCGCCTTCCATTCCAGCTTCTCGAAGCTCACGCGCAATTTTGGAGAGTATCGCGGTTACTGGCTGCCGCAGCGCTTCAACAATGACGGGCCCGTGGAGGAATACTGGGCCTGCCGCGAGAAGGCCGTGGTGCTCGATCTCTCTCCCTTACGCAAATTCGAGGTGACGGGTCCTGACGCGGAAGCGCTCCTACAATATTGCCTGACGCGCGATGTGCGCAAACTCTCGGTGGGACAGGTCGTCTATTCCGCCATGTGCTACGAGAACGGCGGCATGATCGATGACGGCACGCTGTTCCGCCTCGGCCACAATAATTTCCGCTGGATCGGTGGCGATGATTATTCCGGCATCTGGCTCCGCGAGCAGGCGGCGAAGATGGGCTACAAGGCCTGGGTCCGCTCCTCCACCGACCAGCTTCACAACATCGCCGTGCAGGGGCCGAATTCGCGCGAGATTCTGAAAGAGATTACCTGGACTGCGCCCGCCCAGCCTGCGATTGCGGAACTCGAGTGGTTCCGTTTCGCCGTGGCGCGCATCGGGCATTTCGAGGGCGCGCCCATTGTCGTCTCGCGCACCGGCTATACGGGTGAGCTTGGTTATGAAATCTTCTGCCATCCCAAAGACGCCGCGGCGGTGTTCGATGCCGTGTGGGCGGCGGGCCAGAAGCATGGCCTCAAGCCCATGGGCCTTGAGGCGCTGGATATGGTGCGGATCGAGGCCGGGCTGATTTTCGCCGGATATGAATTCACCTCCGAGACCGATCCCTTTGAAGCGGGCATTGGCTTCACCGTTCCGCTCAAGACCAAGACGGATGATTTCATCGGCAAGGCGGCGCTCATCGAGCGGAAGGCACATCCCCGCCGCAAGCTCGTCGGCCTCGACATTCTTTCAAATGATAGCGTGGGCCACGGCGATTGCGTGCATATCGGGCGCGCGCAGGTGGGCGTCGTCACCAGCGGCATGCGCTCGCCTATCCTCGGCAAGACCATCGCGCTCGCCCGCATGGATGCGCTCAATGCGGAAGTTGGCACCGAGGTGGAAATCGGCAAGCTCGACGGATTACAGAAGCGTTTCCCCGCGCGCATCGTGCCGCTGTCGCATTATGATCCGGAGAAAACCCGCCCGCGCGCCTGAAGCTCAAGGTCCCAGCACGACTCTTTCGCGGCGCATTTCGCGTTCGCCCGATGCGAGGCCATAGTCCTCGCCATAGGCATGGCCGTCATAAACGGCCTGGGCGATCAGGCCCGGGGCCTTGCAGTCACCGATGCGGGCGAGGCTGGCAAGCCCTGCATCCTGCAAGGCATGCCAAAGCTCTTCTTCGGGCTGCCGCGCGGTGACGGTGACGAGGCCGCCGCAGGGCAGATCGCGCGACGTTCCCGCATAGAGGCAGTTCAGTTTTGCCGTGCCCGCTCCAAGACCCGTGACGGCATGGCTGACGATGATGGTGACGCCGAGGGCCAACAGCGAGGACTGGATGCGCGCCTGCTCCATGGTGTGCAAGGTCCATGGCGCCACGACGCTGCCCGATGTCACGAAGGTCACTTCATGGCCTTCACGGGCCAGAAGCTCGGCCAGGCAGCTTGCCATATAATAGTGCTCGTCATCGAAAATCACCACGGGGCCAGAGGGGCGCTCGCCCGCCATGATCTGATCGGGCGTGAAAACCCTGGCATCGTTGAAGCTCGGAATTGATGTGACAGAACTTTGGCCGCGCCCGTCGCGCCGCCAGCTGCTGCCCGCCGCCACAACGACATGGCGCACGCCGGTGTCGATCACGTCCTGCCGTGTCATCCTGCTGCCGCGGAAAATCTCGACGGCCGGCAGCTTCGCCAGTTGCTGCACGCGCCAGTCGCGCACCCGCGCCCATTCGCTCAAGCCCGGCAGGCGCGCCTCGCGCGTCACGCGGCCGCCAAGTTCATTTTCAGCTTCGGCCAGAAGCACGGGAACGCCACGCTTGCCGAGCGTCACCGCCGCCTCAAGCCCCGCAGGCCCGCTCCCCACGATCAGCACCGGCTCGGGAGAACGGCAGATGTTCACCCGCTCGGGGTGCCAGCCGCGCCGCCATTCCTCGCCCATTGTGGGGTTCTGCGTGCAGCGGATCGGCACGCCAAGCCCATCCATGGCGTAACAGACATTGCAGCCGATACATTCGCGGATGTCATCGAAGGCGCCGTCCCTGATCTTCGAAGGCAGAAAAGGATCGGCGATCGAGGGTCTCGCGGCGCCGATAAAATCAAGAACGCCGCGCCGGATCTGGCCCAGTATGGTTTCGGGGCTGGTGAAGCGGCCCACCGACACCACGGGCTTTCCCGTCAGCGCCTTCACATGCGCCACGTGGGCTTCGAGTGACGCTTCCTTGACGAAGCGCGATGCGCCCATTTCCACCGCATAATCGGGGATCGTCACATCGAAGAGGTCGACCAGCGGGCTGAGCGATTGCAGAAGCTCCGACCGCTCGTCCTTGCCGCCGCCATCCTCGTTCAGAACCTCGATGCGGAGGGCTATGGCGCAGCTTTGGCCGATCTCCTCGCACGTGTCTTCCAGCACCTCGCGCAAAAGGCGCGTGCGATTGATCAGCGATCCGCCGTAATCATCGTTGCGCTGATTGCCGGCGGGATCAAGGAATTGGCCCAGAAGATAGGTGTGGGCGGCATAGACATAGACGATGTCAAAGCCTGCGGTGCGGGCGCGCCGCGCCGCATCGCGGTGCCAGCGCCGGTAAGCCCTGATATCGGCCAGATCCATCCGCTGGGATTGCCAGGGCGCATGCGAGACCGGCATGCTCACCGGCGCCAGGGTGGCAAGGCGGGAGTGATTGTTGGACGAGCGCTGGCCGCCATACCAGAGCTCCACGCCCGCCAGCGCGCCATGGCGGTGAACGCCGTTGGCCATGGCGGCCATGTTCGCAATGTCGCCGTCATCCCACAGGCTGCAGAAGGGGGCAGGCAAATCATCCGATGACGGATGAATTGAACAATATTCGGTGTTCACCACCCCCCAGCCGCCCTCGGCCTTGATCTCCCGCATGGCGGCAAGCGTCGCGGGATGGGAATAGCCCATGCCGGTGCAGTGCGGCACCTGATAGAAGCGGTTGGGCGCCGTCACCGGCCCGATTTTCACGGGCTCGAACAGAACCCGGAAGCGCTGGTCCGCCACCCCATTCAAGGCCATGCCTGCCGGTCAGCCGTTCCGCAGATAGGCTTCCATGGAATCGTCCAGCGCGTCCTTCCACGGCGTGTGATGCTTGGGGCTCACATTGCCCGTCATCAGCGAGCGGTAGGAATTGTTGCGGAAGCCCATGATGTCATCCATCTTGTGGTGCTCCCACACCATGAAGGTCTTGTTCACGCCCTCGATGTCGAAGCTCGGATAATCCGTGGCATCGATCAGCTCCTTCACGTAATCGCCTTGGAACCAGATCATCTGCTCGGCATTTTCGAGCTTCTCCTCGCGCTTCAGCCACTTCTTCCAGTCTTTCTTCATGGCGTCGGGCTTCGGCAGCTTGATGCGGCCGAGGATGATGTCGCGCACGTACCAGGCCTGCGCGTCGAACATGTTGAAGGTATAGAACTGGTCCTGCATGCCGATATAGAAGAACTTCGGATTGTCCTGCCACACCACGCCCTTGTAGAGATTTTCCGGCCACAGGCGGTTGGCGGTCTTGAGGCGCAGCTCCTCGGGCAGGAAGGGGAAGTGGTGGAGATAACCGGTGCAGAGGATGATGGCGTCCACTTCCTTGGTGGTGCCGTCCTTGAAATAGGCCGTCTTTCCTTCAACCTTCTGCAGCAGCGGCCGCTCTTCGAAGTTGGAGGGCCATTTGAAGCCCATCGGCTTTGAGCGGTAGGTTGTGGTCACGGATTTGGCGCCGTATTTCCAGCACTGCGAGCCAATGTCCTCGGCCGAATAGCTGCGGCCCACGATCAGCACATTCTTGTCCTTGAATTCCAGCGCATCGCGGAAATCATGGGCGTGCAGCACGCGGCCATTGAACTTGTCGAGACCCGGGAAGAACGGCACATGCGGCGTCGAGAAGTGGCCGCTGGCGCAGATCACGTAATCGAATTCCTCCGTGTACATCTTGTCTTTCGGGCGGTCATGCGCCGTCACGAGGAATTTCTTTTTCTTCTTGTCCCAGGCGACCATGCGCACGGGCGTGTTGAAGCGCACCCATTTCCGCACCTTGGCCTTCTCGACGCGGCCCTTGATATAGTCCCACAGCACGGCGCGCGGCGGGTAGGAGGCGATGGGCTTTCCGAAATGCTCCTCAAAGGTGTAGTCGGCGAATTCCAGGCATTCCTTGGGGCCGTTGGACCAGAGGTAGCGGTACATCGAGCAATGCACCGGCTCGCCAAATTCATCGAGCCCGGTGCGCCAGGTGTAATTCCACAAGCCGCCCCAGTCGCCCTGCTTTTCAAAACAGACGACTTCCGGAATCTTCGCCTTCTTCTTGGCGGCGGACTGGAAAGCCCTGAGTGCGGCAAGGCCGGACGGCCCCGCTCCGATGACTGCCACGCGTGTCATGTTCTCTCCCTGAATTCTTCTGTTTTCATTCCGGATAGATGCCGGGGCTGGTGGGCTTCCCGTCATCGTATTTCGACAGCCATTCGATCGTTGTGGGGCGGTAGCGCGTGAGGCCCTTGTAGTCGATCAGTTGCGGCGGCAGGTCGCGCAGCACGCGGTGAAAGCGGCGGCCCCATTTTGGAACGGTCACCAGTTCCTCCATCTTGAGGAGGTAGCAGCGGATCACGAACAGGATGGCGTTGGAGCGGGGCAGGCGCCACAGGCTCTGCAATTCGCAGCGCAGATGCACCTTGTTGCCGACGTTCTCGGGCGTCACCGTGGCGCGGTCGGGGCCCCATTTGTGATAATTCTCGGGGCTGGTGTCGAGGCGCGGGTTGATCGTCATGGTCCAGTTCAGGCGGCGCACCGGCTTTCCCAATTGCAGGTTCAGCAGGAATTTCAGCGCCCGGTCGAACACGCCCATGTTGTGGGCGAGCGGCACCGGCCCGTGCCACTCCATGAAATTCATGCCGATGTCGAAGTCGAGCGACCAGTCGGCCTGCGTCGTCACCATGCCGGCGTCGCACCAGAGGTTTCCGTCGCGCTGGTCGACGATGACGAAATCGCCCTGCGCCTGCCTGGTGATGAATTCGAGCGGCTCCATCGGCAGGGTCGAGGCATCGCCAAAGGTGAAGGTCTGGTCGATGCCCATGGGCCGGTTGATCCAGCGCCAGCGGTCACCGTTCTTTTCCAGCGAGAAATGTTCGGGGTATCCCGCCGCCTGCTCTTCCATCAGCAGTTCAAGCGTATCCCACTGGGCCGTCATCATGTGGGGCAGGGCCTGATAGCGGAGCGGATCCTGCTTCAGCACGATGTCCCTGTCCTTCATCTCGGACACGAAATGCTCATCCACGTCGATGGGCTTGTTGTAGGCGTGGTTGGGCGGCCCCGCGGGCACATGCGGCTCCATGTTCACCGCATACATGTATTTGTCTTCATGGAAGGGGAAGGGAAAGCGGCGGACGGTTTCCGGACTGTTGCGGAATGTATAGTCGTCGCGGAAGCTCTCGTTCCTGAAGGTGATGTTCATGAGCCTTCCTCCCTAGAGATCGAGCGCGATCTCGTTGCCCTTGATGCGCGACACGCAAATCATGATCTTGCGCCCCGACGCTTTTTCGTCAGGCTCAAGATAGTGGTCATTGTGCTCGATTTCGCCGTCGCAGGCGAGCACGGCCGTTTCGCATTGCCCGCAGGCGCCGCCGCGGCAGAGATAGGGCGCATCGACGCCTGCTGCTTCCGCAGCCTCAAGAATGCTCTGATGCGGGGCCACTTCGATCACCTTGCCGGAGCGCCTCAGATCGGCGCGGAACTTCTTGCCGGGCGGCGGCGCCAGGAATTCTTCCGAATGGAGATTCTGCGACGGCCAGCCTAGGGCTTTCGCCTTGCCCAGCACGCCGTTGATCATGCCGGCGGGGCCGCAGACATAAAGATGCGTGCCCAGCGGCTGGTTGGCCAGAATCTCGTCCGCCGGAATGAACAGCTTCTCGGCGTCGCAATAGATCTTGATGCGGTGCGCACCATAGCGCTCCTGCAGTTCCCGCCAATAGGCGCCGTGGGTGCGCGTGCGCACGGCATAATGCAGTTCAAAGGCGCGGCCCTCGCGCTCCATCTGGTCCATCATGGCGATGAAGGGCGTGATGCCGATGCCGCCCGCCATCATGATGTGCTTCTTGCCGCGATGGTCATAGGCAAAGAGATTGACGGGCTGGCTGAGGCCCAGCGTATCGCCCTCTTTCAGCTTACCGTGCAGGAAGGCAGAGCCGCCGCGCGATTGCTCGACATGGAGTACGCTGATTTCATATCCTGCCGCATCGGCGGGCGAGGACATCAATGAATAGGGGTTGCGCCGCAGCACATTGCCGTCGCGCATCGACACGATCACATGCGCGCCGCCGGAAAAAATCGGCATCGGCCCGCCATCCACGCGCTCGAAGCGGAAGCGCCGCACCTTGTCGGCCACTTGCGTGATCTTCGCCACGCGCACCTGCATTTCGGTATTGATCGTCACGGGAAAAGCTCCTCGGGCGGGGGTGCCGTGCCGGGTTCCTCGGCATCGATGTTAACGCCCTGAAATGCGCCGAAGCGCCGCGAATAATGATCGCGCACCAGAAGCGGCAGCCCGCAGTGCGAGCAGATGAAGGGGCTCGCCGTCACGTTCTCGGTGATGCCCTTGCAGTGCACGCATTGAACACGGCGGGCGGTGGAACCCCGGTGTTCGGTAATCAGCGAGTTGAAATCAATGCCGTGCTCCATCGCCACCTGCATGGCCTGGCCGATGAAACCTTCGGTGCCCGCGATATAGACCCGCAAGCCCATATGCGCCGTCTGCAGCATCACGTTGAGGCGGTTGAGCAATACGGGAATGGTGGGCGCAATCCATACGTCGCCTGCGCCCAGCGCCATCAGCGCCTCTTCGCGGCCATGGCCCTTGGAGGCCGATGGGGCGTAGAGAATTTCCGTCTTTGCCAGGATATCGGCAGGCCCGCCCGAGAGCTTGTCGAGGAGCGCCAGCGCGCCTTCGCCTTCCAGCACGAAGAGATGGCGCCTGGCATTCAGATCGATTTCGAACCCGGTATAGACGGGACGGCTCTTGATTCCGGCGACCAGCATCAGACGGCAACCTCAGCCAACGGCATTTCTCTTTTTCTTTTCGGGATCGTCGAAGGTGATGGTGTGGGCGGTGGCCTTGGCCTTCAGGTTCTTGCCCTTCACCTCAAGCTTCGTGCCCTGCTTGGCATAAGGCACGTCCACGCGCATGATCGCCATGCTCTTTTTGGTAAGCTTGGAATAGCAGGGGCAGGTGATGACGCCCACCTTCTTGCCGTCCGCCCACACCTCATCGCCCAGATCGGCGGGGCCATCGGCATCGATCAGGAGGCCGAAGATCTTGAAGCGCTCCTTGCCCTTGAGGCGCGCATGTTCCTCAGCACCCCGGAAGCCGGTCTTGCCGGGGCTCACGGTGAAGTCGAGGCCCAGTTCCCACAGGCTGTCGCCTGGCCGCTCATTGGCGAAGGGATACATCTGCGAATTGTCGTAAGGATAGAACAGCAGGTAGCTTTCCACCCGCAGCATGTCGAGCACCGAGAAGCAGCAGGGGATGATGCCCATGCTCTTGCCTTCCGAGAGAATGGTGTCCCAGACCTTGCCCGCATCCTGGCCGCGGCAGAAGATTTCATAACCCCGCTCACCCGTATAGCCGGTGCGCGAGATCATCACCGGAGCGCCGAACAGCGTCGTCTGCATATGATGGAAATATTTGAGATCGCGGATGCCCGGCACATGCTTGGCAAGGAAATCAACGGCCAGCGGGCCCTGCAGCGAAAGGTCATGCAGGTCGTCGTCGAAGAGGATGGCGACGTTGCGGCCCAGCGCCTGCTTCACCACTTCCTCATGCGCCGAACCCGAGCCGTGGACGAGCATCCATGAATTGGGGCCGGTGCGGTAGACGATGCAGTCGTCGGTGAACATGCCGCGGTCGTTCAGCATGCAGGCATAGACGGACTTACCGGGATAGACCTTCGTCATGTCGCGGGTGGTGATGTATTCGAGGATGGTGATGGCGTGCGGCCCGACGAGATGCACCTTCTTGAGGCCCGAGACATCCATCAGCCCCGCCTTGGTGCGGATGGCGATGTGTTCGTCGTAAATGTCCTTGTCATAGGTCCAGGCGGTGCCCATGCCGCTCCAGTCTTCCAGCTTCGAGCCGAGCGCCCGGTGACGGTCGCCAAGGGCAGAAAATCTCCAGCTCAGGGGCATGCGTTCCTCCAATTATATTTCATGAACGGAAACTATTGTTCCTGACTGTAACGGGAAATACTGGCGTTGCAAGAGACTTCATGGCAAAAATCCGGGGACTGGCACGGCCAGCGGCAGGCGAATTATCTGCTGTTCTTATGCTGTTGAGGAAGGGCCTCTCCCCATGCGCGACGTCAAGCCGCAAGACCGCCGGATCGCCAATATTTTCGAGGCTGAATACAAGCCCTTCGTGTTCGACGACGGGCTGAAGCTCGGCGATGAAGTGCTGCAGTTGAACGATGATGCGCCGCTGGGCATCGGCTTTCACGTCTACCGTATGCCCCCCGGCATGACGACGCGCCCGCACCGCCACAATGGCCATGAGCAGTTTCTGATCCTCGAAGGCGAGCTGATCGAGAATGACGGCACAGTGTTCAAAAAGGGCGATCTCGTCTGGCTGCGCGATGGCACGGAACATTGCTCCTTCACCCCCAACGGCTGCCTCCTCGCCGTCCACATCGCCGCACCCGAGACGACGGTGGAATAAAAAAGAAACCTCCCTCCCCGCGTTGCGGGGAGGGCCGGGGTGGGGCTGCGAGGTGTGAGATCGTTCTGCCGTCTCCCGGCCGTTCGCTTGGGCTCACGGCGTTCGGGGCTCGAAATGGTCCACTGGACCATTTCGCAAGACGCCCCTCACCCCCACCCGTCTCGC
>Ga0209023_10000233_pt1 | contig 94109 bp, 107 predicted proteins | sample LakOneMetagenome_FD_187468 | JGI IMG/M metagenome (GOLD analysis project Ga0209023, IMG submission 187468) | Freshwater and sediment microbial communities from Lake Erie, Canada (SPAdes) (version 2) | ecosystem: Environmental > Aquatic > Freshwater > Lentic | place: Lake Erie, Canada... | reverse complement strand
CCATGGCCAGCAATCGTCTTTCAAGAATCGAATCGTGGCGGCCCATGTAACCAGTGATTGGGTGAGTGGCTAGAGCAGCCCGCCGCACCGGCGGCGCCTCGATCCCAAACGCAGCATCTTGCCATCTGTCATCCCCGCCTTCGCCGGGATGAAGCGAAGCGAGAGTGCGCCCGCTTCCGGTCGAAACCGGATGCGCTGCGTTCCCCCAATCGGCGCGATTTTCACTTTCCTATTGCGCATGTTCCATCTACGTTCCGGATCATGAAACGTGCCTTCTCTCCCTGCCTTGCAATCGCCCGGAAGCGGACGATTTCCGTCACAATGGACGCTCTCAACTTAAGGGCCGCGGGGGGCGTGGCGTGACCCCCGTCATCACTGCCTTCGCACAGTCGCCTGATCGCGGCAGGGGCCTGGCACGAGACATGCGCGTTCGCTGGGCGCTTGAGGAAGTGGGGCAGCCCTATGACGTTCGCCTTGTTTCGTTCGGCGAGATGAAGGAACCCGCCCATCTGGCGCTTCACCCGTTCGGGCAGATTCCCACTTATGAAGAAGGCGATCTCGTGCTGTTCGAATCGGGGGCGATCGTGCTCCATATTGCTGAGCGCCATATGGGCCTGCTGCCCGACGATGCGAATGGCCGGGCGCGCGCGATCGCGTGGATGTTCGCCGCGCTCAACACGGTAGAACCGCCCATCGTCGATCGCTCGATGGCCACGCTCCTGGAACGCGACAAACCCTGGCATGAGGAGCGCCTGCCCATCCTTGATCTTCGCGTCCGTGACCGGCTGGATGAGCTTTCCGGCAGGCTGGGCGATGCCGACTGGCTCGATGGCGCGTTCAGCGCCGGCGACCTGTTGATGGTAACCGTGCTGCGCAGGCTGGGCAGTTCGGGCATATTGGACGAATATCCAACCCTTTCGGCCTATATTGCCCGCGGCGAAGCCCGGCCCGCCTACCGGCGGGCTTTCGAGGCCCAATTGGCGGTATTCACTGCGGCTTCGGCCAATCCATGAACCCCGCCCTCAAGGCAAGGACGGCCTTCGCGATTTTCACTTTCCTATTACGCATGTTCCATCTACGTTCCGCATCATGAAACACGCGTCTTCTCCCCGTCTCCCGCTCGCCCGAAAGCGGGGGATTTCCGGTGCAATGGACACTCTCAACTTAAGGAATGGGAAGGGCTTGGCATGACCCCGGCAATGATTGCCCTTCTTTGTCTGGCAGCGCTCGGCGCAGGCGGCTTGATCGGCTGGCTGCTGGGTGGGCGCGGGGCCGGGGCGCTGAAGGCCGAGCGCGACTTGCATTTCGAAAATTTCAAGGCCGCGATCCGCGATCTCGAAGGTGCCGTGGCGGAGCGCGATACCGCAAAGCTCGATATCGTGAAGCTGCGCGCCGAACAGGATGCGTTCGAAGCGCGGCTGACCGAACTGCGCGAGGCGAAGGAGGCGCTGTCGGCGCAGTTCGCCGAAGTCGGCAACCGGTTGCTGGGCGAGGCACAGAAGCAGTTTCTCGACCGCGCCGAACAGCGCTTCCGGCAGAGCGAGGAAAGCTCGGGCCAGGCGCTCAAGTCGCTGCTCCAGCCGGTCAATGAACGACTCCAGCGCTATGAGGAAAGTGTGGCGAAGGTCGAGAAGGACCGCTCGGAGGCTTATGGAAACCTGCAGGGGCTGATGGAATCGATGCGGGTCGGGCAGGAATCGGTCCGTGCGGAGGCGGCCAAGCTCGGCAATTCGCTGCGCAATGCGCCAAAGGCGCGAGGGCGCTGGGGCGAGCAGCAGTTGCGCAACGTGCTCGAAACCTGCGGGCTTTCCGAACACGCCGATTTCCAGACCGAAGTGAGCATCGAGAGCGGAGACGGGCGGCTGCGCCCCGACGTCATCATCCGCGTGCCCGGCGGGCGGAACCTGGTGATCGATGCCAAGGTTTCATTGAATGCCTATCAGGATGCGTTCGAGGCGGGGGAAGACGCCAACCGGCAGGCGGCACTCGTCGCGCATGCTGCCGCGATGAAGGCGCATGTGAACACGCTCGGGCAGAAGGCCTATCAGGACCAGTTCGAGGATACCCCCGATTATGTCATCATGTTCGTCCCCGGCGAGCACTTCCTTTCGGCCGCGCTGGAGCAGGATGCCGATCTCTGGGACTTTGCCTTTGCCAAGCGCGTCCTGCTGGCGACGCCAACCAACCTGATCGCGATCGCGCGGACCGTCTCGGCGGTGTGGAAGCAGGAGAAAATGGCCGGCCAGGCGCGCGAAATCGCCGAACTGGGCAAGGAACTCTATGCCCGGCTCTCGACGATGGGTGGGCATGTCGGGCGGATGGGGAAGAATCTCGATACCGCTGTTTCCGCCTATAATGCGCTGGTCGGCAGCCTTGAATCGCAGGTGCTGACGCAGGCCAAAAGGTTCGAGGAGCTCAACATCGAAACCGGTGGAAAGGCGATCGAAGCCCTGCCGATTGTCGAACAGACGACGCGACCGATGGTGAAGCTGGTTTCGGGAGGAGACTCGGGTTAGCGCCGTCGCTGGTTCAGCACTTCATAAGCCATCACCGCCGTTGCCATCGCGGCATTGAGGCTGTCGGCCTTGCCGAGCATCGGCATCTTCACGAGAAGATCACACTCTTGTTCATAAGCCTCTGGCAAACCTTGCGATTCGTTGCCGATCAGGAGGAAGGTCGGGGCCTCGTAGCGCGAGTCCTGATAGTCGTTGTCGGTGTTGAGGCTGGTGCCGACCAACTGGCCGGGGCCGGAACGCAGCCAGGCGATGAACTCCTCCCAACGTGCGGTGGCCACTTTCTGGGTGAAGATCGCGCCCATGCTGGCGCGGACCGCTTCGACCGAAAAGGGATCGGTGCAATCGTCGATCAGGATCAGCCCACCCGCACCGACGGCGTCGCCGGTTCGCAGGATCGTACCGAGATTGCCCGGATCGCGCAGCCGTTCGGCGACCAGCCAGATGCCCGCGCTTGTCCGATCGAGGGCATCGAGGGCAGTGAGCATTTCGGGATAGACGCCGATGACCGCCCCGGGATTGTCCTTGCCCGACAGCTTGGAGAGGATGTCGATCGAGGTGACGAAGACTTCGCCGCCGGCCGCTTCAGTGGCTTGGGCGAGCTTGCGGACCAATGGATGTGCCCCGCTTTCGGGCGCGTGCCAGAGCATTTGGGGAGCGACTCCGGCGTCCAGCGCCTCGGTCAGGATTCTCAATCCTTCCGCCAGAAACAGCCCTTCAGCGCGGCGGTGCTTCTTGTCGCGAAGGCTCCTGACCTGCTTGACCAGCGGGTTGGAAAATCCGGTGATTTCGCGGGGCACTCACTCCGCCTCGTGAAACTTGGCCTCGACCAGTTCGGCCAGCGAGGAGACTGCCGCTTCGGCGCCGTCGCCATGCGCGCGAATGGTGATCTCATCGCCCATCGCCGCGCCAAGCATCATCAGCCCCATGATCGAGGTGCCGACGACCTTCGAGCCATCCTTTTCGACTTCGACCTTTGCACCGATGCCGCTTGCCATCGTCACGAACTTGGCGCTGGCCCGTGCATGCAGGCCGCGCTTGTTGGTGATGATGACAGTGCGGAAGACGGCGCTCATGCGGCCGCCTCTCCCAAGACTTCCGAAGCTACCGAGATATATTTGCGCCCCGCCTCGCGTGCAGCCGCAACGGCTGCGACCACGCTCATCGTCCGCCGCGCGCCCTCGAGGCGGATCAGCATCGGCAGGTTTACCCCGGCAATCACTTCGATGCGGCCGGTTTCCATCAGCGAGATGGCAAGGTTGGAGGGCGTACCGCCGAAAAGGTCGGTCAGGATGATGACGCCGCGGCCCTGGTCGACTCGCGCCACGGCCGCGGCAATATCGGCGCGGCGCATTTCCATATCGTCATCGGGGCCGATACAGATGCTTTCGACGGCATCCTGCGGCCCAACCACATGTTCCATCGCTGTCACGAATTCCACCGCGAGACGGCCATGCGTCACCAACACCAACCCGATCATCAATTTTTCGCCTGCAAACCTGTCTGTTCTTGCCCCTGCCCTGACAAAGCCTCGAATGCGTCATCCGCGGGGAGGCCAAGGTCACGATGGACTATGGTGGGCGAAAATCCCGCTTCGCGCAACCGGGTTGATATCATTTCGGCAATGTGGACCGACCGGTGTCTCCCTCCGGTACACCCGAATGCGACTGTCACATAGGTTTTCCCCTCTTCGCGGTAGCGCGGCAGGAGGAAAAGCAGCAGGTCTGCAATCCGCGAAACCGCCTCGGTATAGGCAGGGTCGGCACGTATGTGGAGCGTAACGGGTTCGTCCTGCCCGGTCAGCGGGCGCAGATCCTCATCCCAGTGCGGATTGCGCAGGAAGCGCATGTCGAACACAAGGTCCGCATTGCGAGGCAAGCCCCGGGCAAAGCCGAAGGACATGACCGTCAACACCGGATCGCCGCCGCCATGAGCAACAAAGCGATTGCGCAATTCAAGCCGCAGATCGTTTGTCGTGCTGGCTGTCGTATCGATCACGTGATCGGCCCAACGCCGGAGCGGGGCAATCAGCTCGCGCTCTCGCGCAATGCCGTCGCTTGCCGGACGGTCAGGGGCAAGCGGATGTCGCCGCCTGGTCTCGGAATAACGACGTTCGAGTTCGGCGCCCGAACAGTCGAGAAACAGGATGGCGATGTTCTCACCGCTCATTTTCCGCATAGCGCCCATCCGGTCGATGATCGCCTGGGCGTCGAAACCGCGGGTCCGGCTGTCGATACCGATCGCGAGCGGACGGTTGCCTTGCGCGCCTTCGGGCGGCCGGGTGTCGAGCAGGCGAGCGAGCAGCGCAAAGGGCAAATTGTCGACCGCTTCCCAGCCCATATCCTCAAGCGTCTTGAGTGCGGTCGATTTGCCCGCGCCAGACATGCCGGTCACAAGCAGGATGCGATCCGGGCGGGCGCCGTCGTTCATGCCGTCGCCAGCGTCTTCAGCACCTGCTCGACCTTGATCGGCGCAGACGCTTCGTGGGGCGCCAATGCAAACAAGGGCACCGCGATATTTGCGACCAGCCGGGTCCGGCCCGCCTCGGGCATCCGCGGCACCGGTTCGTCGATTTCGACCACCAGTGCCACCGGGACAGCCGTTTCATGCGGCATTTCAACAAGGCCGACGCCGCGGACCTCGATGCGCCCGCGTATGGTTTCCGGTGCCGATGCCAGCAGTCTTTTTCCCGATCGCGTGATGATCGTGTAGTCGTCACTCACAAGCACCGCCCCGCGATCGATCAGCCTCAGGGCAAGATCCGATTTGCCGCTTCCCGGGCGCCCCGAAATGAGTACGGCGCGCCCGCCGATCGACACGGTCGAGGCGTGAACAGTTTCGGACGAAAGCGCAGTCATACCGGCTAGACCTCCAAGGCGGGCAGGCAAACAAGGATTCGCGCGCCCTGATGCCCGGGTTCCCGCGAAACGGCCTCGATGCTGCCATTGTGCCCGTTCACGATCGTCCGTGCAATCGAAAGGCCTAGGCCGGAATGCTTTCCAAATGCTTCACTGCCCGGCCGGTCGCTATGGAATCGCTCGAAGATCGTTTCGCGGGCAGTTTCGGGAATGCCTGGCCCGTCATCGTCGACCGTCACGACCACCTTTTCGGCAAGGCGCGTCGCGGCAATCCGGACGACGCCTCCTGCCGGTGAAAAGGAAATGGCGTTTGCAAGCAGGTTTTCGATCACGCGGCCCAGTTGCGACGCGTCACCGCGTACTACGGCCGTGCCCAGATGGGGCCGGGCAAACGCGATCTTAACATCATTGTCGTTCGATCGGGCTTTCCGGGCTTCCAGCAGATTTTCGATCAGCCGACCCAGATCGACCGGTTCGAACCGCGTCCGCGCCAGCTTTGCATCGATGCGCGAGAGGTCGGAAATGTCGGTGATCAGCCTGTCCAGCCGATGGACGTCCTCGCTGATGATATCTTCAAGCTGCGCACGAAGTTCGGGCTTCGTCACCGTTCGCAAGCCTTCGGCCGCCGAGCTGAGCGACGCCAGCGGGTTCTTGATTTCATGAGCGACATCGGCCGCAAAAGCTTCGGTCGCGTCGATGCGCTGGCGCAGGGCATGCGTCATGTCTGAAAGCGCACGTGCGAGCAGCCCGATTTCGTCGTTTCGCGAAGGGAGACGGGGAACGTTGACTTCGCGATCGCGACCGGCATGTACCCTCACAGCAGCCGATGCCAAAAGGCGCAGCGGTTTTGCAATGGTGCGTGCAAGAAACAGTGAAAGCAGCGTCGACAAAAGAGTGACGAGCGCAATGATGTAACCGAGGCGCGTGCGCTCGGCGCGGACATAGCGGCGGATGTCCCTCGCATTGCGGTCGGTCCGCAACGTTTGCCCCGACGCGACCGGTGCGGTCGCCCAGATCATGTGAGTCCGATCAGGGGCCAATTGCCAGCCCTGGCCAATCGCAGGCCATTTGTCAGGGGAGGTAAAGCCCGTGAACATCTCGGGCTCGCGTGCATCGACCACGAACTCGATGGCCTCATCCATCCATCGCGCGGCATGTCGCTGCCAGGTTTCGGTGTCCGGATCTATCAGGCGAAAGCTGCGCCCCGCAATGGCCCAGCTATCCAGGGTGATATGGCCGCTGCTATCGGCCAGCCGTACCCGCGCACCGGTTTGACGGCCAACGGTCACAACGAACGATTGGCGTTCCGCAGACGTCATTCCGGCCATTGCGGCCGAGATAACCCTTGCTTCGCCCGCTGCCTGGCGAAGCCGCTCATCGATCAGGCGGGTGCGATAGCTGTCGAGGTAGAAAAAGCTGCCGGCCAGCAAGGCCAGGGCAAAGACGTTGACCGCCAGGATCCGCTGGCGCAGCGAAAGGCGGCCGGACCAGCTGAGCCCCGATCCCGCCGGTTCAACTGGCAGCGAACCGGTATCCAGCCCCATAGAGAGTGTCGATTGCGTCAAAGTCCGGATCCACCTGGCGAAACTTGCGTCTCAGCCGCTTGATATGACTGTCGATCGTGCGGTCATCAACATAGACATCATCCTGATAGGCCGCATCCATCAACTGATTGCGGCTTTTGACCACATCGGGGCGATGCGCAAGCGCTTCGAGGATCATGAATTCGGTAACGGTCAGCGAAACATCCTTGCCATCCCACCGCACACGATGCCTGGCGGGATCCATTTCGAGCCGTCCGCGGACGATCGCCGCCCCCACGCCCTCGGCATCGTCGCCCCCTGATTGTCGCCGGTTTTCGGCCCGGCGAAGGACGGCGCGGATGCGCGCTATCAGCAATCGTTGCGAAAAAGGCTTGGCAACATAGTCGTCCGCACCGGATGCGAGCCCCAGTTCCTCATCGATCTCATCATCCTTCGACGTCAGGAAGATCACGGGCATAAGCACTTTTTCGCGCAGCTTGCGGAGCAGTTCGAGCCCATCCATCCGCGGCATCTTGATATCGAAAACGCCGAGATCCGCCGGATTTGCCATTAATGCCTTCAAGGCAGTCTCCCCGTCGGGATAGAGCCGCGTGCGAAAGCCTTCGGCCTGCAGCGCGATCGAAACCGAGGTCAGGATGTTCCGGTCATCGTCGACCAGGGCGATCGTGCAGTCCGATATGTCCGCTGGATCATCCGTCATAGCCATGGTTTACGCATAGGCGACGCATCCGGACGCATCAACACGTTCGGTTAGGCATAAATTGCCGCGCCCGAATTTGACGCGCCTCATGACCTCCCTTATGCGCGCTTGCGACTCAATCGCATACGTATGCAACGAAAATTCTTTGACCAAAATGGAGACTAGACGTGGCCGATAGCGCCTCCAACAGCCCGCTCGCGAAACAGGGGATCGAAACCTCTGCGACGCTGTTCTGCAATCAGGGTACGGCCCAGCTTGTGGAACAGGCCGTAAGCCGCGGCGAAGGACTGTTGTCGGCCGACGGTGCGTTCGTGGTGGCGACGGGCAAGCACACGGGCCGTTCGGCTTCGGACAAATTCATCGTGAAAGATGCCGAAACGGAAGACACCGTCTGGTGGGGCAAAACCAATGTTTCGATGACACCCGAGCATTTTGCCGCACTCAAAGGCGATTTCCTTGCTGCTGTGGCGAAGCAGGACACGCTGTTCATTGCCGATCTGTTTGGCGGCTCGCAGCCTGAGCATCGCGTCAACGTTCGCGTGATCAACGAGCTGGCGTGGCACAATCTGTTTGTCCGCACCTTGCTCGTGCGTCCGGAACCTTCGGAACTGGCCAGTTTCGCGCCCGAATACACGATCATTTGCCTGCCGAGCTTCCGCGCCGACCCGGCACGGCATGGCTGCCGCAGCGAAACGGTGATTGCGGTCAATTTCACAGAAAAGCTGATCCTGATCGGCGGAACATCTTACGCGGGCGAGATGAAGAAGTCGGTTTTCGGCATCCTCAACTATCTCCTGCCGGTAAAGGGCGTCATGCCGATGCATTGCTCCGCCAATATTGGCCCCAAGGGCGATACGGCGGTCTTTTTCGGGCTTTCGGGCACCGGCAAGACGACACTTTCGGCGGATGCCAGCCGCACGCTGATTGGCGATGACGAGCATGGCTGGTCCGACACGGCGGTATTCAACTTCGAAGGCGGCTGTTACGCCAAGATGATTCGCCTGTCGGCCGAGGCCGAGCCCGAAATCTTCGCGACGACCAAGCGTTTCGGCACGATCCTCGAAAATGTCGTGATCGATCCCGTCACGCGTGAGATCGACCTCGACGATGACAGCCTCGCCGAAAACAGCCGCGGCTCCTATCCGATCGATTTCATTCCCAACGCGTCGGAAGAGAATATGGGGCCTGTGCCCCGCAACATCATAATGCTGACGGCGGATGCCTACGGCGTCCTGCCCCCGATCGCAAAGATGACTCCGGATCAGGCAATGTATCATTTCCTCTCAGGCTACACGGCGCGCGTCGCCGGGACCGAGATCGGCGTGACAGAACCTTCGGCAACTTTCTCGACCTGCTTCGGCGCGCCCTTCATGCCGCGCCATCCGAGCGTCTATGGAAACCTTCTGAAAGAGCGTATTGCCAAGGGCGGCGTTTCGTGTTGGCTGGTCAACACCGGCTGGACCGGCGGCTCTTACGGCACCGGAAGCCGGATGCCGATCAAGGCCACCCGCGCGCTACTCAATGCTGCGCTCGACGGCAGCCTGAACAGCGTCGAGTTTCGCAAGGATCCGAATTTCGGCTTTGACGTGCCGGTTGCGGTCGAGGGAGTCCACAGTGCGATCCTCGATCCGCGCGGCACCTGGGCCGACAAGGCCGCCTTTGACGCAACTGCCCAAAAGCTGGTGCGCCAATTCATCGATAATTTCGCGCAATTCGCGGACCATGTCGATGAAGGCGTCCGCCAATCGGCTCCAAAAGCCGCCTAACATGCCCGGAACCTTCCGGGCTCTAATAAGTGAAAGCCCGGAAATGACCAACCACAAACCAAGGCTGTTCGAATGCGACGCCGACATCCGAAGGATCGGCGAAGGCCTGCTCGCCTGCACGCTGCCTAAGGCCAACTGGACACATGAGGCGCACCTGGCCGCCTGTACCTGGATTGTCCGCGACCGGCCCGATATTGTACCGGAACGCGAATTGTCCGTGATCATCTCGCGCTACAATGAGAGCGTGGGCGGGGTGAACAGCGATACCGAAGGCTATCACGAGACAATTACGCAGGTCTTCATCAAGGCCGTGCGGGATCATCTGGATGAAGTGGGCCGGAGTGTGCCGCTTGTGGAGGCAGTCAATGCACTCCTTCTGTCGGAGCGCGGCCGTCGCGACTGGCCGCTGCGTCTCTATTCTCGGGCGCGCTTATTTTCAATAGAGGCGCGGCGCGAATTTATCGCGCCCGACATCTAAGCCTCCTCCACCAGCAGCGCCGAGCCATCGCTACCAGTTACACGAACATGGGTCCCGACCGCAGCGTTCGGCCCCTTTGCGATCCAGACGCTGTCCCCGACTTTGACGCGCCCCTTGCCGTTTTCGATCGCCTCGACAACCGTCACGGTTTCGCCAACCAGCCGCGCGCCGCGGTTGTTGAGCTTGGGGTCGGTCGATTCGATGGGATTGAGAACGAACCAGCGACGGCCGGCATAGACCGCAGCGACGGCGAGGCTTGCGAAGAGCAGGACCTGGAACGGCATCGAGATAGGCAGGACCAAGGCAAGCAGGCCCGTCGCGATTGCCGCCACGGCGAGCCAGATCATGAAGAAGCCGGGCGCGAGGATTTCGGCGATCGCCAGCAGAACGCCGGCCACGAGCCAGAACCAGTTCGGGTCCCATGAGTTGATCCAGTCCATCATGTCACTTGTCCTTGGTCAGTGCGTCCTTCGCCAGTTCGCCGATTCCGCCCAATGTTCCGATCAGCGCGGTCGCCTCGACGGGGAAGAGGATCGTCTTGGCGTTGGGCGAGGTCGCGAACTGGCTGATCGCCTCGACATATTTCTGCGCGACGAAATAGTTGATGGCCTTGGTATTGCCGCCGGCGATCGCATCCGAAACCAGCTGGGTTGCCTTGGCTTCGGCCGCCGCCGAGCGTTCGCGCGCTTCGGCGTCAAGGAAGACTGAGGCCTTCCGGCCTTCGGCCTCGAGGATCTGAGCCTGCTTCAGACCCTCGGCACGGTTGATCTCGTTCTGCCGCGCGGCTTCGGATTCGAGGATGGTCGCGCGCTTCTCGCGTTCGGCCTTCATTTGGCGGGTCATGGCGTTGACGATGTCGGCAGGCGGGCGGATATCTTTCAGCTCGACGCGGGTGACCTTCACACCCCAGGCTTCGGTCGCAAGATCGACCACCGAAAGGAGCTGGGCATTGATCTGGTCGCGCTTCGAGAGAGTCTCGTCAAGATCGAGCCCGCCCATCACGGTGCGCAGGTTCGTGGTCATCAGCTGCATGATCGCAACATAGAGATCGGAAACCTCATAGGCTGCCTTGGGCGCATCGAGCACCTGGAAAAAGACAACACCATCGACAGCGACCATCGCGTTGTCCTTCGTGATGATTTCCTGGCCGGGAATATCGAGCACCTGTTCCATCATGTTGACCTTGCGGCCAATGCGATCGACGAAAGGCATGATGAAATTGAAACCTGGAGGCGCCGTATGGGTGAAGCGCCCGAAGCGCTCGATGGTATAGACATAGCCCTGCCGGACCACGGTGACACCCATGAACAGAAACAGGATGGCCAAGACCATCACAACCAGCACGAACACGCCCATGATTTCCCTCCAGTATTGCCCCTGCGGATATTGCCGTCTGGCACCCGATGCGCCAAGCATAATCGGATGAGCCCTTCCGATTTCCTTCCGCCGCGTTCCGCGCTCTACTTGCCTGCGTCGAACCCGCGCGCGATCAAGAAGGCCCGCGGACTGCCTGCCGATATGGTGATCCTCGATCTGGAAGATGCGGTGAAGCCCGAAGACAAAGAGGTGGCCCGCAAGGCGGCCTTCGAAGCGGTCAATGAAGGGTTCGCTGGGAAGATAGCAGCGATCCGCATCAATGGCCCGGAGACGCGGTGGCACCGTGACGACCTCGAAGCCGTCTCCGCCTCGTCCTGCGACATGTTCGTTTTGCCCAAGGTCGAGGATGCAGGGGTCGCGTCCACCATTGCCAAATCCGCCGGAAAGCCATTGCTTACAATGATCGAGACACCGCACGGGGTGCTGCGCGTGGCGGAGATCGCCTCCCCCCCCGGGATTGCTGGCCTGATTGCCGGAACGAACGATCTGGCCAATGCGCTTCATCTGCCCGATGCAAACAATCGCACGGGTCTCGGCCTCTCGCTCCAGCTGATCGTGCTGGCGGCGCGCGCGGCAGGCATCTGGGCACTCGACGGCGTGTTCAACGATCTTGCCGACCCTGACGGGCTTACGGCGCAGTGCGCCGAAGGGCGCTCGTTGGGGTTCGACGGAAAGACGCTGATCCACCCGAACCAGATCGAGATTGCCAATCGCGCCTTCTTGCCAAGCACGGTCGAACTGGAGGACGCGCGCGCGCTCGTTGCGGCCGCATCGGGCGGGGCGGAGAGGTTTCGCGACCGGATGATCGAGACAATGCATGTCGAGATGGCCAAACGCCTGCTCGCGCGTGCACACGGCATTTTGGCCTGAATTTGGAATTGTTGCCGCCCCCTAGCCGCGAGGCCGAACCGGCAACACTCTAAAGCCAGCGACCGTCTGGTAGTATCTGCCAATATTTGGTGTAAAACACCATCTGCACATAGCTGTTTCCACTCCCCACTCCCGGGAATCTACGGAAATCAGCCACTTCCGCATTCTGGCACGAATGCTGCTTAGGGACTTCCGAAATCGCAGACCGGATCGACCGGTTCGCGCAAGAGGAGCAAGATCATGCAGCTATTCCGTTCTTTCATCACCGACGAGCGCAACCTTTTCGGCGTCTGTGCCGCGCTTGGCCACGACTTCGGGTTCAACCCCCTGTTCCTGCGGCTGGCCTTCGGCGTGTCGCTGCTCTGGAATCCGGTGGTGGTGATCAGCGCCTATGCCTTTGCGGGCCTGTTCGTGCTGGTTTCCCATTTGCTGTTCCCGGGTTCACAGAACAAGCAGGCCGCCGGCGAAACACTGATGATCTGAGCGCGGATCCCGACCCCGCCTATTCGGGGACGGCTTCGCCGCTTCCGCCAAATTCGGCCGGGAAATCACGAAGCTTCGGCAGCCCGTCCTTCATCGGCAGCACGGTTTCGGCATAATTGATATGCACGCCGGGCTGGAACGACAGGCCGGGCAGAGTCGCCGCGAACACGTCGACGAGACCGAGCGGCGGATGGTTTGCCATCAGATGCCCGCCGCATTTCGCGCAATATTTGCGTTCGCTAAGCGGGGTCTTTGCAAAGGTCGCGATGTTTTCCGCGCCGGACGTGACGGTGATCGTCTCGGGCTTCCACAGCGAAAATGCATTGACCGGCCCGCCCGACCAGGACCGGCACGAAGAACAGTGGCAATATCCCATGCCTTCGGGTTCACCCATCACTTCGATAGTGACTGCGCCGCAGAAACATGAGCCTTTGTAGGTATTGGTCATAAACGTCCTCACTGTGTTGGGGGTTGCCTGATTTGGTTTTGACCCGATGGCAGCGAACGTAGAGGCCGACCAGTTCAGCAATTGAACCGCCCCTAATATTGAATCTGAACTAGGCCGCCAAACGCCGCGCCTTTTGTAGCTTTTTCAACACCATGTCACGCTTCAGCTTCGACAGATGATCGATGAACAATATACCCTCGAGATGATCCATTTCGTGCTGGAGACAGGTCGCGATCATCTCGTCCAGCGCCTGCTCATGGCTCTTGCCCTCGCGGTCGAGCCAGCGCGCGCGGATCTTCGCGGGGCGCTCGACATCGGCATATTGATCGGGCACCGACAGGCAGCCCTCGTTATAGATCGTGACTTCCGCGGAGGTTTCGAGAATCTCCGGATTAATGAAAACCCTTGGTTCACGGATGGTTGCACCCGTTTCCTCGTTCTTTTCCTGAAGATCAATGACCAGCAACCGCTTCGGCACGCCAACCTGCACCGCGGCAAGGCCGATGCCGGGGGCGGCGTACATCGTTTCGAACATGTCGTCGATCAGCGTCTGCAACGCCGCGTCGAACGTCTCCACGGGGGTGGAAACGGTCTTGAGCCGCGGATCGGGCGCTTCAAGGATCGGCAGGATGGCCATGGAGGCTCAGGTAGGAATTCTCTTGGCGAGGGTCAAGAGACCGGGCGCCGCGCGCGCAGCGCCTGCGCCAAAGTGCCATCGTCGAGATAGTCGAGTTCGCCGCCGACCGGCAGGCCGTGCGCCAGCTGGGTGATCCGCACCGGATGCGATTCGAGGCGTTCGGCCAGGTAATGCGCGGTCGTCTGGCCATCGAGCGTGGCGTTCATCGCCAGCACGACTTCATCGACATCCCCGCCTGCAACCCGCGCGATCAGCGTGTCGATGCCCAAGTCCTCAGGCCGCACACCGTCGAGCGCGGAGAGCCGCCCACCGAGAACATGAAACTTGCCGGGAAAGAGCCGCGAGCGTTCGAGGGCCCAGAGATCGGGCACATCCTCCACCACGCAGAGCATGCGCGAATCGCGGCGCGGATCGGCGCAGATGCCGCACGGGTTGGTCGTATCGACATTGCCGCAGGTCTCGCAGGTGGCCAGCTTCTCGCTGACGCCTTCCAGTGCACGAAGCAGCGGCACAAGCGCGCCTTCGCGCTTTTTCAGCAGGTAGAGCACCGCGCGCCGCGCCGATCGCGGGCCGAGGCCGGGAAGCCGCGCCAGCGCCTGCACAAGGGTTTCGATCTCATGGCTTGCCATCGGGGATACGATAGGGGCTTGCGCAATGTCCTGCCAAGGGGTTGAGGGGACGAATGAAGATCATTTTCATGGGAACGCCCGATTTCGCGGTGCCGAGCCTCGATATGCTGGTGGCGCGCGGGCATGATGTGGTCGCCGTCTATACCCAGCCACCGCGGCGGGCGGGGCGCGGCAAGGCGCTGACCCCTTCCCCCGTCCACACCCGCGCCGAAGCGCTCGGGATCGATGTCATGACGCCTGCCACCCTGCGCGATGTGGACGCACAGGCGCAGTTTTCCGCGCTTGAGGCCGATGTTGCCGTGGTCGCGGCCTATGGCCTGATCCTCCCGCAGGGCATTCTCGACGCGCCGCGGCTCGGCTGCATCAACGTCCATGCCTCGCTGCTCCCGCGCTGGCGCGGCGCGGCCCCGATCCAGCGCGCGATCCTTGCCGGAGACGCGCAGACGGGCGTGACGATCATGCAGATGGAGGCCGGGCTCGATACCGGGCCGATGCTAGCCACGATCTCAACCCCTATCGAAGACAAGACCGCCGGGCTGTTGACCGCCGAACTGGCCGAACTGGGCGCGGAACTGCTTGTGCAGGTCCTGTCCGAGCCCGAAGCCTATCCCCCACAACCCCAGCCGGAGGACGGCATCACCTATGCCGCCAAGATCGACAAGGCGGAGGCGCGGATCGACTTCCTCGTCAGCGCACCTCAGGTCGAGCGGCAGATTCGCGCCTTTGCCCCGGCCCCCGGCGCCTTTTTCGAACTTGGCGGAGAACGCTTCCGCATCCTCGCCGCCGAAGCCGAAATCAGCGGAAGCGCGCGGCCCGGCGAGGTGATCGACGACCGGCTGGGCATCCAGTGCAATCCCGGCGTGATCCGCCCGACGCTCATCCAGCGCGCCGGGAAGGCCGCGATGACGCCCGCCGAACTGCTGCGTGGCTTCCCGATCCCGGCAGGAACCCGGCTGGCATGACCCGGTTTCGCCTGACGGTCGAATATGACGGCCGCCCCTTCATGGGCTGGCAGCGCCAACCGCACGGGCCGAGCGTGCAGCAAGCGATCGAGGACGCCGCAAAGGCCATCACCGGCGAGGATATCATCCTCCACGCTGCAGGACGGACCGATGCGGGCGTCCATGCCGAAGCGATGGCCGCGCACCTCGATGTGGCGAAGTCGCTGACGGCGTTCCGGCTGATGGAAGGGATCAATGCCAAGCTCCGGCCATATCCGGTCGCCATTCTCGATTGTGTCGCGGTGGCGGATGACTGGCATGCCCGCTTTTCCTGCATCGGGCGGCGCTACCTCTATCGCATCGTCAATCGCCGCGCGCCGCTCGCACTCGACAAGGGGCGGGCCTGGCGCGTGCCGCAGCCGCTTGACAGCGATGCGATGCACGACGCGGCGCAGCTGCTCGTCGGGCATCACGATTTCACGACCTTCCGCTCGATCCATTGCCAGTCGGCGAGACCCGTCAAAACGCTCGACAGCCTCGACGTCCGCCGCTTCGGCGAGGAGATCGAGATCGCCGCCTCCGCCCGCTCGTTCCTCCACCACCAGGTGCGCTCGATGGTCGGCTGCCTGATGATGGTCGGGCGCGGCCAATGGTCGGCCGCGGACCTGAAGGCGGCACTTGAGGCACGGGACCGCACCGCATTGGGCTTCAACGCCCCGCCCGACGGCCTCTATTTCATCGAGGCGCGCTACCCGGAATGACGGTCGGGAAAGCGGCGGATTGGCTCCTGAACTCGCCTTAAGTTGAGAGTGTCCATTTGACCCGGAATCCGCCTTGCGCCTGTCCCGTCGCCCCTGCGAAGGCAGGGGCCTGTTCGACATATTGGAACTCAACTTCCTCACAGGCCCCTGCGTTCGCAGGGGCGACGAGTGAATCGTGGCAAAACCGTCGCTTAGATTCCCTAACTTCCCGCATATCGCGCGCTTTGTGGGAAGTTAGGCGCTCGCGTGCAAGGAGGCTTTGCTCCGGTGGGCCGTGAAGGCCCGAATATTATTTCCGCCCTGGTCTGGGGCATGAGAAAGAGCCAGAATCTGCGTGAAATGCGATCTCCTATTTGTCAATAAGAGCGACCAGCGTCGCCGCAATTCCAGCGATAATTTAGTGCATTTAGTAAACTGGCTTCGTAATTCAAACTGGTACCGTAATTCCAAGCATCAATTTAGGGGTTTTTGCACCTGTCACCGTAATTCCGTAATTGTAATTGATTGAGTAATTGGCAATTTCATACTATAGCGCTCGATCACTTTCCTTTATTAGACGAGTAATAGTTGCAATTGCCTTATCTTTTTCTGGTTGAGTTCGGTCATCAACAACTCTGATATTGATAGTTCGGAGCAAGTGACTCAAATCTCGTCGATATCCCTTTTGCAACAATTGATTGACAAGGGCATCTTGCCCCATCGTCGCTGCATAGATCGCAATGTCGCCACCTTGAAACTCGAGATTGATATCAGCACCCGAATCAATCAGGAACCAAAAATTCTTGTAGTCCGCAGCATCGGCTCCTTGTGCCGCTGCTTCATGCATTGCCGTGCTCAATGCAACCGCCAATGGCGTCGTATAGATAATATCGTCTGATACATAGTTGAGATTGGCACCATTTTTCAAAAGAAGTTCAACCATCTTTCGATCGCTGAGCGACAATGCAACCATCAAGGGTGAATAGGCCTGTTTGTGTAGCAAATCATTGGCAGAAAAGCCGCTGCCCAAGAGCTGCTCAACCTTCTGATAATCTTGATCCACGATCGCCTGATAGAGGGGGCGGACGCCAGCATCTTGCTCCCGATTCGAACCCGACGATTCCGCCCAAATCTGATCCAAATCATCCGTGCTCATAGAATTCCGCTTTGAAGGTATAGGCATGCACGAAGCTTCGGCTGATAGCATGATAAAAACAACAGCCATTGTTAAGATCCGGGGCATTCGCATCAATACCTCCAACTTGCACGGGCCAAGGGCATGTTTCCGTCATCCAATACGTTGCGCGGTTCGTCCGCGCTTATAGAGTACGGTCAAGGAACTACGGTGACAGGTGGGAACTACGGTGACAGGTGCGTAAACCCCCAAATGCCGCCTTGTAGCCACAGCTGCGCAATTCCGGGCAATCACAATCACCCTTCCCTCGATTGGGGGAGGACTTGCATCAAACCGGCCGCTCGTTCAGCAGACTCCGTACCAATTCCTGCATCTTCGCGTCGAAGCGGGCGAGGACGACGTGTTCGTCGGCATTGTCGAAATGGCTGACGAGTTCCTGCCCGTTCCAGCGATGGAGCGCAAAGGCGGGTGGATCGGCGATGATCATCGGGCGGCCGTCGGGCTGTTCGGGATCGATCCGGCTCAGGTCGAGCGCAACCTGCGGCGCGGTCGAGGCGCAGATGGCGATCGTCTTGCCGCGCCAGCCGGCCGTTATCGAACGGTGGAGGTGGCCGCAGATGATGCCGACAATCTGGTCATGCCCGTCCATCGCCTCTGCCACGCGCCGGACCCAGGGTTCGCCCGGATGTGTGTTCATCCATTCAACCCCGACTTCGACCGGCGGGTGATGCATGATGATCAGCGTCTTGGTGTCGGGCTTTTCGGCAAGCGTTGCCTTCAACCAGTTGGCCCGCGTTTCGCAGAACGCCCCGCCGTGTCGCCCTTCCTCGAGCGTATCGAGAAACAGGATGCGGAGATCCGGCGTCTCATGCTCGTATTGGACGAAGCCGTCGGCCGTCGGCGTCTCGGGAAACCATTGGACGAAATTCTCCCGCACGTCATGATTGCCGAGACAGTAGAAGACCGGGAAAGGACAGCCGTCGAACGCGTTGCGCAGGCGGCGATAGGACTCGCCGTCGCCGCGATCGACAAGATCGCCGGTCGCGAGCAGCATGTCCGGCCGGGGCTTCATCGCCGACAATTGGCGGATGACCTGATCAAGCCGCTTGCGGTTGAATTCGGCAGGATTGTCCGGTTCGAACCCCAGATGGATATCGGTGACTTGCGCGATCAGCATCCCGCCCGCACTCTCAACGCGCGCCAGCGACGGCGGGTGCGAAGCGCGGCTGCCCCTTGGCGCGATCGACCTTCTCGCGCGCCAGCCACGGGGCACCCGCGTCGATATGATAATCGTGGCACATCGCGCAGCTCGATTCGACTGGCGTCTTGACGGGCCTCAGCTTCGCCCCGCTTTCCCCGACATGGCAGGTCCGGCAGCTTGCGAGGTCGGGCAGCAGCAAGTCTGCCGCCGTGCGTGACCGGTCCGCCGCGTGGCAGCTACCACAGGATTCGGAGCGGTGCGCGTTGTGATCGAACCAGCCCTTCTTCATGTAGCGGTCGGGCTGGAAGACCTTGCGGATCTGGAACGGAACGGCGCCGTTCCCTGTCGGCGTCACGACGTGGCAATCGAAGCAGGCGCCGCCGCGTGAGAAGACCGCCGCGATCGCCCCTTCCGCCTGCCCGCCATAGGCGCGCGCACCCGCTACATAATCCTGCGCGGTTTCAACGGCGGCATAGTCGCCCGGCCGCCTGCGGGCCATGCCGCCAAGGCTGATCGGGCGGTCCGGCCCGGTCGAGCGGTAGAAGGCGCGGAGATCGGCCACCACTTGCGCCGGTTCGCCGTGCCTGAGCGTGCGGAAGGTTCCGCCGATCCGATCAAAGGCGAGGCTGTGGCACATGCCGCAATTGCGCTCCATCTCCACCGGTTTGAAGCGTGTGCCATCGGCTGTCGGCATGTGGCAGTCCTTGCAGGCAAGGCTGTCCCCAAAGCCGTATTCGGCCTTCATCGTCTGCGCCATGCGGGCAATGCTGCCGCCCCTGGCCAGATGGCTGGCATGCGGGAATTTGAGGCCATTATTGTCCACCGGATGCGCGTCGAACGAAATGCGGCGATAGAGGCGATTCCCGTGGGCGTCTGTGCCGGCGGTCACAGCAGGCATGAATTGCGGGTGGTCGGTTCCGAAATCGGATGCGTTTTTGAGCTTCGTGTCGGTGAGCCTTGTGTTGAGCGACGCATGGCAATCGGTGCAGAAGGCCTGCGCCGTCGGTGGCATCCGCCCCGCCCCTTCATGTTCGGTGTGGCAATCGACGCAGCGCCCGGCAGGATGATTGAAAGCCGCCTGGAAGAGGCCCTTGATCCGGCCGCCAAGCCCCGGCCCTTCCTTTGCCAGCGCGATCCGCGCCGGATCGGCATGGGCGTGCGCATCGTCCTTGTGGCATGTGAGGCACGCGGTGTCGCGCACGGCCTCGAACTTGTTGACATGGCAGGCCTGGCAATTGTTCATCAGGCTCTTGTGCGCGACGCTCAAGGGGCCGCTCGACCACATCCGGTCGGCATGGAAACCGGGAGACCGCTTCGCCACGCCGTGCGACGTCGCGTAGGTGAAGATCGGCCAGATGAGGAAGATCAGCAGCACCACGCCGATCAGGCTCCACGCCACCGGCCGGCGGCCGGGCAGCAGCCCCTTGAGCGTGAACAGCCCGATCTCTTCCCTCGCCTCGCTGGCATCGGACAGCGCCTCGACCCGCTCGACCGTTAGGACGGGCGCACCCTCCTCTGCCGACACGCCGATGCGGTGCCCGCCGAAGCGCAGTTCCGCGCCGGTAGCGGGATCGATCCGGGCCTGAAGCGTGCTGCGACCATCGGTATCGAACGGCAGGCCGCAGCTCGATTCAACCTCAAGCTGTCCCCGCCCGTCGATCGCAACCCGCGCGTGGTGGAGTTCGACGGCAAGATCGGCGAGATGGACTTCGCTGCCAGCATCGCGGCCAATCGCAATCGACGCGCCTTCATGCTTCGCCGTGCGAACAATCTCGCGGCCTTCTGCGGTGCGTGAGAGTTGGCGGATGATGAAGGTCATTGGCCCCGCCCCTACCAGTAGAAGAACACGCTGATGATGTGCGCAAGGAGCGCCGCGATCAGGGCAAACGTGAGGGGCACATGGACGTAGAGCCAGATTTCGAGCAGCGCTTTCAGCCGCAAATGCCGACGCACCCGCGCGAGCATCGCTTCCTTGCGGGCGAGCAGGACGTCGATCTTTTCCAGCGGGTCGTTGCCCAGATTGGGCTTGTAGGCGGTTTCGACCCGAACCGCGGCTTGCGCTGCGCGCGTCGCGCAATCGGGGTAGTTGCCCGAAATCCGGCGCAGCAGCCCGCCGCCAAAGGGATCCTGTTCGAGCGAGGAACGGACAAGTTCGGCCTGGCGCAATTCGAGCGGCTGGGCCGCGTCGTGCAACTGCCGGTCGATCGCGCGCAGGCTTTCGAGCATCTGCGCCTCGGTCATCTCATCACGGTTGGCGCTCATCGCGCGGGGCAGCATCGCATAGGCCGTAACACCGAAAATCCCGGAGAGGATGACGAACATCATCAGCGCATAGGCAAGCGTATGAACATTCCAGCCGAACTGGAAACCGGTGTGAAGCGTCGCGATCACGATCAGGCTGAGCCCGAGATAGACGTGCGCCGAAGTCCATGCCTTCAAGGACCATGCCCCCGGCGTCATCGCGCGCTTGCGCACGCCGAGAAGCGCGAGCCAGACGATCAAGCCGGCGCCGACCGTGCCGAGGATATAGCCATACCAGCTTCCGCCATTGGGCCGCGGCTGCACATCTATCAGCAAATAGGCGAGGATCGCCACGAGCGAGATCGCCCCGGCAATCCTGAGCCACTGGAAACCATTGTGGCGCATGAAGCCGTCATGCGCGCCGTCGCTCCGGACGCGGCCGGTCTGCATCGCGCGGCGCGGCGCTTCGCTGGCCATCAGCGATCCTCCCGTTCGAGCCGGGCGACCGTCAGGAACTGTTCGGGCGCGACCCGGATGGCGGCACCAGTCGGGCAGGCGCGGACGCAGGCCGGCCCGCCTTCAAGGCCCGAACACATGTCGCACTTGATCGCCTTCTTGGCCTTGTCCTCGCCCGGAACGGCATTGGCATAGGACCATTTCTTGCTCGGCTCGCCCGGACCCGGGCCCGATCCGAACAGCAGCCAGTTCAACAGGCCCGGCTTTTTCGGCGGGACCGAGTCCATCCGGATCACCTTGTACGGGCAATTGCGCTGGCAATTGCCGCAGCCGATGCAGGTATCGTCGATGAACACCTCTCCGTCCGGCCCGCGATGAATGGCATTGGGCGGGCAATCGGCCATGCAGTGCGGGTGCTCGCAGTGGCGACACGAGGTCGGCACATGCAGATGGGCATAGGTTCGCCCCGCCTCGCGATCGAGCCGCGACAGGCCGTCATGACTGTCAGCGCAGGCCTTTTCGCAATTGTCGCAGCCGACGCACAGATTCTCGTCGATCAGGAGCACGTCGGTCGCTTCGCCGATGCCGTTTTCGACAAGGAAATTCGCGACGTTCGAATACATGTCGACCACGCCCGAGAAACTGTCCTTCTTCGCCTCGACAAAGGCGTTGACGTCCTGCCGCGTGGCCATGTCCTTCCTGAGCTTGTCGAATAGCTCGGGCTTGGCGGCGAGCAGCTTCCTGAAGGTTTCGCCCTGCAGTTTGATGACTTCGGACTTGATCGCCGCCCGCACCGTCGCGGTCCGCAAGCCACCGGCGATCAGCGCCATTTCCCCCACATAGGATCCGGCGGGCAGATAGTTGAGGAAGACCGGCTTTCCGCCCACGGTTTTTTCGACGACCATCGATCCCTGGCGGATGACATAAATGTCGTCGCCTTCCTCGCCTTCGGCGATCACGGGTTTGCCTGCGCTGATCGTCAGGATCTCATAATTGTCGAGAACATCCTTCAGGTCTTCGGACTTGAGGCCGGATCCAAACATCTGCAGCAATTGCCGCTCGGTCGAGATGCGTTCGATCGCGCGCTTGGCGGCAGGCACGGAAGACTGGAGCTTCAGTGCCGCCGTGCGCGAAACTTCCACGCAGATGCTGTCCTCCGCGGCTGTCACCGTCGCACCGCGCCGACGCCCCGAGATCAGCCCGACCTCGCCGACGATCAGGCCCATGGGGATCGGCACCGTCACACGCGGGTCGTCGGGATCGACCTGGACCAGCACCGAGCCACTCGCAATCCCGAACAGGGATGATCCGGGATCGTTGCGGACAAAGATGGTTTCGCCCTTGCGATAGGCGCGCGCTTCGGAATCGAGCATGAACTCGCGCATCTGGAGCGGGGAAAGGTCATTCAGGATGACGATGTTCGCGCGGAGGAATTCCAGCCATTCCTCAACGCTCTTCTTGCCGGGAAGATCCTTGAACTTGGCCTCGAGGATCGGTTCATCAGCGGGCTTCAGCCCGGTATTGCCGTTGATGAACTCGACCACATCATGTCCCTGGTTCATACAATGCTTGATCAGGGGATAGCCGGCGAGCGCGCCGATCACGAAGATGCCGGGATTGGTTGTCTCGAATGTCGGCGTCAGTTTCGGATAGGAAACCCGGTCCTCGCTCGTGAATTCGACCCCGCAGCCTTCCGCGAACTTGCGCGGCGGGGCCGAGCCCATCCGCGCGATGATGCGGTCACACTTCACCTTCACTTCGCCGTCGGCCGTATCGAAGGTGATGAAGCCCGGCTCCACCTTGCTGGGTGTGGTGTTGGCCTGCACGATGATCCGCCCGGCGTCGCGCGCGGCGAACAGCGCCTTGACGTTCGCATCCTTCGCGGTCGAGAATTCGGGTCCGCGATTGACGATCGTGACGGTGTTGCGCTGCTCGGGATCGGCGGCGAGGCCAAGGGCATTCTCGATGCCCGCATCGCCGCCGCCGATCACGCTGATATGTTCGTCGATATATTCGCCGGGATCGTCGAGCTGATACTGAATATGGGGCAGATCGTAGCCCGGGCAACGCAGCATGTTCGGATTGCCCTGCGTGCCGATCGCCAAGATGACGTTTTCGGCCTTCACCACATCGCCGTTGGTCAGTTCGAGCGTGAAATCCCCCTTCTTGCCGGTGATCGCCTTGATCTCCGCATTCTTGCGGACGTTGACCTTGTTGGCATCGGTCTGGAGATCCCAGGTGTCGAGCACAGCCTCACGCTTGCCCGCGGCGAAATCGACATCGGCGCGCAACACGAGCTGGCTGGGCGTTGCCATCACGTGCTTACCCTTCTGGTATTTGTAGATCGTATCCGAAAGATGATCGGTCTTTTCGAGCAGGATGTGCGACAGCCCGAGCTTTGCCGCGCGCGATGCCGCGCTCAAGCCCGCGGGGCCGGAACCGACAATGGCAATCCGGAACGGCTGTGACAAAGTTCCCACCCCCAATGCACTGGCCATATCGCCTGCAAAGCTGCAGGTCTGAAATGAATTCAGGTGCGAACCCTGGCCACTACTCTATCATCTTGAACGGGTTGCGCTAGACTGCAAAGAGCAAAATTCAAGGATGAGGGACGGAATGGCGGCCGCAGCCGGAGAGAGTTCAAAGGCAACGCGGATCATCCTCGTCATCGCGGCGCTGGTTGCGATCGCGGCCGTTGCGATTGCGCTTTGGAAACGGCAGGCGCCTGCCCTTCCCGCGCCAGCCAGCATGACCGAAGAGGCACCCGTCGACGCCCAATCGATGATCGCCCGGCTTGAAGCACAGCTCAGGAACAATCCCGGCGACGCCCAAGGGTGGCGCGCGCTCGGCTGGGCTTTTTTCCAAACAGGCAAGTTTGCCGAAGCCGCAAGCGCCTATGCCCGCGCGGTGCAAATCGAACCGAAAAGGGCCGAAGGCTGGTCCTCGCTCGGCGAAGCGCGCGTGATGGCCGGGCCGGGTGACGTTCCAGCCGATGCGAAACAAGCGTTCGAAAAGGCCGTTGCGATCGATCCGAAGGACCCGCGCGCGCGCTATTTCCTTGGTGTCGAAAAAGACATTGCGGGCGATCACAAAGGCGCGATCGATGACTGGCTGGCACTGCTTGCAGATACCCCTGCCGGCGCACCGTGGGAAGCCGATGTCCGCCGCCTGATCCTCGACGTTGGCGCAAAGGAAAAGATCGAAGTGGCCAGCCGGCTCGCCGCGATCCGGCCTGCCCCGCCCAACGGCGGTGCGGCAATCGCGACGGCGGCCATCCCCGGCCCCAGCATGCAGGAGATGCGCGCCGCCGCGCAAATGCCCAAGGGCCAGCAAGATGCCATGATCCAGGGAATGGTCGACGGGCTCGAAGCGAAGCTCAAGGCCGATCCCCGCAATGCTCAGGGCTGGATAATGCTGATGCGCAGCCGCATGTCGCTCGGGGAAACGAGCAAGGCCAGCGCGGCCTATAGAGGCGCACAGGCCGCCTTTGCCGGCGACGATGCGACACGCGCCCAGATCGATGCCGCCGCGCGCGAACTGGGGGTCAGGTAGAGCTCTGCGCCGCCACCAGGCGCTCGAGCGCCGCTGTCGTCACCGGCTCCGAGCACAGAAAGCCTTGATAATAGTTGCAGCCTTCGCGCGCGAGCAGGGTCAGCTGCTCTTCGGTTTCCACTCCTTCGGCAATGACGGCCAAGCCCAGCGAGCGGGCCATGTCGATCACGCCGCGGACCACGATCCGGTCGCGGGTCGAGCCGGCAATGTCTTGCGCCAGCTTGCTGTCGATCTTGAGATAGTCGAGCGGAAGCGCCTTCAGATAGGCCAAGCTTGAATAGCCCGTACCGAAATCGTCGATCGCGACGCGACACCCGCCCGCGCGCAAGGCAGCCAGCAGGGCCGCCGCACTGGCAAGATCCTCGATCAGCCCGCTTTCGGTAATCTCCACCGTCAGCCGCTCGCGCGGGAATCCGCTTTCGTCGATCATGGCAAGCAGGCTGTCGGCAAATCCGGCCCGGCCAATATCTCCCGCGGTCACGTTTACAGCCATGCGCAGGCCGGACAGGGCTTCGGGCCATTGCGCCGCCAGCTTCGTTGCGCGCCGCTGAATATGGGCCGAAAGCGCAAGGAGGTAGTCGGACTGTTCCGCAACGGCGAACAGGGTGGCAGCGCCAAGCTCGCCATGTTGGGGATGGCGCCAGCGCGCAAGCGCCTCGACCCCGACAATCCGGCCGGATGTGATCGACACCTGCGGCTGGAAAAGAATGTCGATCTCATCGCGGCCCAGCGCGTTGCGCAGATCGGCCTGAAGCGAGGCATCCCGAGCGGCAATTTCCCGGGTGGCGTTTGAGACCATCAGGATCCGCCCCTGATCGGACGCCTTCGCATCGGCCAGCGCGGCGCTGGCCCGCCGCAGGAGCTGGCCGGCATCTTCATCGCCGTCATGGCTTTCGACGACGCTCACCCGGCTCGACAGGGTAATCAGATGCGGCCCCGAAAGCTGGGGGCGCTCAAGCTGAACCGCGAGCTGCTCGGCAAGGAGCATCACGCGATCGGCCTCAACTGTTCCTTCAACGCCGATGATGAATTCGGCGCCAGCCGTTCGCGCGACAATCGAGCGCTTGCCGCCAAGCTCGCCGACCAAGGCTCCGACCAGCCGCGCGACAGATTGAAGGAGCGCGTCGCCCGTATCGCGCCCGAAGGCTGTGTTGATCATTTCGAAGCGGGTGATGTTGAGCAGAAGGATGTAGAACTTCCCCTGACCCTGCCGCATTTCGATCCAGCGTCGCGCGGCCGCGGCATCGCGCACGCCCGTTAACGGATCGCGGCCGCCGCGGGCCATGGCCTCGCTGTCATGATCGAGCTGTTCGATCGTCCCGAAGACAAGCCCGCGCCCGCGATCGAGGCGCAGATGCTGCGCCGCCCGAACCTCTCCTCCGGTGCCATCGGGCAACATGTGCGTAAAGGCGGTAGGGCGGCCGTCAGAAAGGATGCGGCGGATGGCTGTCCGCCCGGCCTTGCGATCCTCGGGCTTCAGCTGGTCGAGCAGGGCGAACATGCCGATTTCGCCCGATGGTTGCCCGAGGCGCCGGCGGAGCACATCGCTCATCGCCGCCTTTCCCGTCTCGATATTCGCCTGCCAGGCAAGCACGCCTTCGACATCGATTTCGCGCCGGCGCTCGATCGCATGAAGCCCGCCCGCGAGCCGCACCGCATGTCGCTCTGCAAAGCGCAGCGTCTGGAGCAGCTCGTTTTCCTTGAACGGGCTGGCAAGATAGTGCGTTGCCCCCGCCTCGACGAGCGCATCGAGCCGGTCGACGTCGGTTCGCGACACCAGCACGAGCAGCGCCCCGGCATTGATTTCGACGGCGTCTGCCAGCGCGCGAACGGCCGCGAGTCCATCCTCAAAGGCGCCCCGCGCGTCGACCACTGCAACCATCGCCGAACTTGCGAGAAAGCGCTGTTCCGCATTGTCCGCCCGCCGCGCGGCAATCGCCTGCCACCCGGCATGCGACACAGAAGACGCAAGCTCGTCACGGTGGCGGAAGGAGAGGACGAACAAAGGGGCTTCTGCAGCGCTGCCCGGCGCGGAGATCAGGCTTTCGGAAGTTTCGATGGCCCCCATGGACGGTTGATAGCTTGACCGGAGCCGCACGCCAACACCCCAATCTTCTTGCCCGACGCGCGCTCTCGGCCTAGCACCACGGCATGGCCCATGCGTCCCCCGTCTTGAACGACCAGTTCGGAAGAAGGATCAGCTATGTCCGGCTGTCGCTGACCGACCGCTGCGACATGCGCTGCCGCTACTGCATGGCCGAGACGATGGAGTTCCTGCCGCGTTCCGAGATCCTTAGCCATGAAGAAATCGGTGCGCTTGCCCGTGCTTTCGTGGCGCGCGGCGTCACGCGAATCCGGCTGACCGGGGGTGAGCCGCTGGCACGGCGTGGCGCGGTCTATGTCGCGCGCGACATCGGGCAATTGCTTGGACATGGCCTTGAAGAGCTGACGCTCACGACGAACGCCAGCCGCCTGCGCGATCATGCGGCGGGATTGCGCGATGCCGGAATCGAGCGGATCAATATCAGTCTCGATACGCGGGACCCGGACAAGTTCCATCACATCACCCGGATGGGCGACCTTGCGCGGGTGCTCGACGGGATCGCGGCCGCGAAGGACGCAGGCTTTCGTATCAAGATCAACATGGTTGCGCTCAAGGGGTTCAACGACGGCGAAATAGTGCCGATGCTCCAATGGTGCGCGGCGCAGGGTTTCGATCTTTCGCTGATCGAGACAATGCCGCTCGGCCTGATCGACGAGGATCGCACCGACCGCTTCCTCCCGCTGACCCATGTGCAGGACGAACTCGCGGCGCGCTACACGATGATCCCCAGCACGCACCGCACTGGCGGCCCCGCGCGTTACTGGCAGGTCCAGGAGCTGGGCACGCGGATTGGTTTCATCTCACCGCTTACCGCCAATTTCTGCGAGGGCTGCAATCGCATCCGTGTGTCGGCCTCCGGCCAGCTCTATATGTGCCTGGGGCATGAGGAAAATGTGGACCTGCGCGCCGCCTTGCGGTCTGGAGACCCGACTGCCGTTGATGCGGCCGTCGATCTTGCGTTGGGCCGCAAGCCCCGCCGCCACGCCTTTGACCTAACAACCCCTGCCACTGTGCGCCACATGAGCGTAACCGGCGGATGAGCAGCGAGAAGAAATGGGCGCTGCTCGCTTCCCCGACCAAGGAAGCCCAAGTGGCAGCGCATGCCCTGCGCACGCAGCGTGACTGGGTCGAGCTGGCCGATGCCGAAATGGTCATTGCGCTTGGCGGGGACGGCTTCATGCTCCAGGTCCAGCACGCCATGCTTGAAGAACGCCGGATCCTGCCGGTGTTCGGAATGAATCTCGGCACGGTCGGCTTTCTGATGAACGAGTGGCGCTCGAATGGGCTCGAAGAGCGGATCGCACGGGCCAAGCGGTTCAGCGTGTCGCCCTTGCGGATGGAAGCAGAAACGATCGAAGGCCAGCGGATCGAATTGCCGGCAATCAACGAAGTCTCATTGCTGCGCGAAACCCGGCAGACCGCAAAGCTCGAAGTGTCCTTGAACGACCGCGTCGTCATGGCCGAACTGGTGTGCGACGGCGTGCTCGTGTCGACCCCGGCGGGTTCAACGGCCTATAATCTCTCGGCGCAAGGCCCCATCCTGCCGCTCGGTTCGGGCCTTCTGGCGCTTACCCCCATCAGCCCTTTCCGCCCCCGCCGCTGGCGCGGTGCGATCCTGCCCGAAACCGCGCGCGTCAGCATTCGCGTGCTCGATGCGGTGAAACGGCCGGTCAGCGCGGTTGCCGATCAGCGCGAAGTCCGCGACGTCCGCAAGATCGATGTGGCGATCGACCGCGCGGCTGCGCTCACCTTCATGTTCGATCCCGAACACGCGCTCGACGATCGGATAACGATGGAGCAGTTTATAGTTTAAGCGGGTTGCATTCGAGCCAAGCATTGCTAATAGGCGCGCTCGCTTAGGCGATATTCCCCGGTAGCTCAGCGGTAGAGCATCCGACTGTTAATCGGACGGCCGCCTGTTCGAATCAGGCCCGGGGAGCCATCCTACGCCTTTTCTTGTTCCCCGGCACCGGCATCTTGATGCCGCCAAGCCGGCGTGCCACGCAACAAATTGACCAAGGCTGGCATTTTTGTTGCGAATCTGCTATAAGTCCCTGCGAGAAGCGGATGCGCCCGCATTCGCGAAGGAGATTTATTTAGTCGCCAACGCCGAAAAGCCGATCCGCCACGCGGGTTCGGGCCGTCGGCATTGTCGCGCAACTCATCGGAAAGGTTGATAAATATGGCTTCAAGCGCGCTGGATTTTGTTGTCGGCGATTATGTCGTTTATCCCAAGCACGGCGTTGGCCGCGTGATCGAACTGCAGAACTCGGAAATCGCGGGCATGTCGCTCGAACTCTATGTGCTGCGCTTCGAAAAGGAAAAGATGACGCTGCGCGTTCCGACCAACAAGGCGGAAAGCGTTGGCATGCGCAAGCTGTCCTCCGACAAGCAGATGCAGGAAGCGCTGCAGACGCTGAAGGGCAAGCCCAGGGTCAAGAGGACCATGTGGTCGCGCCGCGCGCAGGAATATGAAGCCAAGATCAATTCTGGCGACCTGGTGTCGATCGCCGAAGTGGTCCGCGATCTGTTCCGTGCCGAAGACCAGCCCGAGCAGAGCTATTCCGAACGCCAAATCTTCGAAGCGGCGTGCAGCCGCCTTGCGCGCGAACTTGCAGCGATGGAGCAGGTCGATGAACCTACGGCCATCCAGAAGCTGATCGAGATACTGAAGAAAGCGGCAGAGATCTACAACAAGACGGCCGTTCCCGTCGACGCCTGATCGGCGCTGCGCCTATTTTCCGACTTGATCGGTCTCCGGGGTTGTGTATTAGTTGAATAATACACAACCCCGGAGAGTTTTCATGCGCCACATCATCCTTACCATCCCCGCCCTGTTCCTCGCGTCATGCGGCCATGCCGAAAGCGGCGGGAGCGACTCATCGGCGATCGGCAGCCGCAGCTTTGCGCTTGCCGATTTCGACCAAGTCGCGCTGCGCGGCTCTGACGACGTCAACGTCGTTGTGGGAAAGGGCTTTTCCGTTTCCGCGACCGGGCCCGAATCCGCGCTCGACCAGCTCGATATTTTCGTAGAGAGCGGCGTTCTCAAGATCGGGCGAAAATCCAGTTCGTCCTGGCATATCGGCTGGTCGCGCAAGGACGAACGGGATGTGAAGATCACCGTGACCATGCCGGCCATCCGCGGCGCCAAGCTTGCCGGATCGGGCGACATGGCCGTTGACAGTGCGACGGCCGACGCATTCAAGGTTTCTCTTGCGGGCTCCGGAGACCTGAAGGTCGGGAACGTCCAGGCCAAGAGCGTGGCCCTCAGTCTCGCTGGATCGGGCAATGTCGAGATTGCCGGGCGGACCGGATCGATCGATATCTCAGGCGCGGGATCGGGAAACGTCATGGCGAGCACGCTTGAGGCGGAGACGGCTGATATCTCGCTCGCCGGGTCGGGCAATGTCAGCGCACGGGCGACCGGCAGCGCTTCGGTTTCGATCATGGGATCGGGCGACGTCGCGATTTCCGGCACCGACAAGTGCAAGACCTCCAAGCTCGGATCGGGCAGCGTCACCTGCAAGGCCTGAGCCGGCCCCTCGACGAAGCATCCCGCAGCCCCTATGGCTGCGGGATGAAAATTCAGCTTTTCCGCTTCGCGCTCACCACGCTCCCGCTGCTGGTTTCAACGCCTTCGCTCGCAGCGGAAAAGCGCTATGCGATTTCCGATTTCGATCATGTCCAGGTGTTCGGCCCCTTCACTGTCGCAATCCAGACCGGGCGCGCCACATCGGTCACCGCGTTGGGGGACGCACAGGCGCTCGACATGGTCTCGGTCACGTCCAGCGGTGGAGTCCTGACGATCCAGACGCTTTCAAAGGCCCGATCGAGCTGGAAGGAAGAACCCCATACAGCGGCACGGCTTGTTGTGGTGGTCCCCCAACTCAAGGGGGTCAGGCTCCTTGGCGCGGGGACGATCGCAGCTGCCGAAATACGCGGCATTTCGAGCGACATCACCTTGAACGGCAGCGGACAGGTTAGCGTCGCGAAACTGGCGTCGGACGCGGCGACCATTTATCTCAGCGGATCGGGGCGCATCACGCTGGCCGGAACGGCGAAGAATGTCAGCGCCAATGTCAGCGGATCGGGCGATATCGATGCTGCGCTTCTCAGCGCAAGCGACCTCAAGATCGTCTCCGCGACATCGGGCCGCATAACGGCAAAGGCGCTGCGCACTGCCGATGTGAAACAGAATGGTGCCGGCGAGGTCGTTGTTACCGGCAAGCCGAGCTGCCTTGTGGAAAATCCGGGCACTGGCAGCGTGCGCTGCGGGGATTAGACCAGGCCGATTTCGGCCAGTTGTTCGGTAAGTTCGAGCGGCAAAACGCCGTCGCCGCCACTCAGTTCGGCAAGATCGTGCGGCGCATCCGCCTGCGGCAGATAGCGCCACCCCTGATGCGCCCGGCGCGGAACCGGTTCGACCGGGATCAGCCGGGCGGAAAGCACAATTGCCGTGCGTCCGCCTTCCACATCCTCGAAGCCAAGTATTTCGCTTCGCGCCACCAGCCGGTGCTTCAAAATCCAGTAGAGCGACCCGCCGATCAGTTCCTCGTGGCGCTTCGGTCGATATCGGGTGGGCAGGCGGACGACGCCGTCAGCTTCGCGCGATGCGATCCGGTCAACCAGCACGCCGAAGTTTTGGCAGGCAAAGGCAATGCGCGTAAGGTTCAGCATGGTCAGCCCGTCAAGCCCGCAAGCGTTGCCAGGCCAAGGAACGCAAAGAACCCCATCGAATCGGTAATCATCGTCACGAACACCGAGGAGGAAACGGCAGGATCGACGTCGAGCCGGTCCAGAATCACGGGCACCATGACTCCGGCAAAGCCGGCAAAGACGATATTGGTCATCATCGCCGCCGCAATGACCATACCGAGCTGCGGGTTGGCGAAGACGAACCCCACGCCCAACCCGATCACCAGGGCAACCGTCGCTCCGTTGAGAAAAGCGACACGGATTTCGCGCGCGATGGTGCGCATCGTGTTCGATTGGGTCAGCTGGTTAGTCGCAATCGCGCGGACGGCGACCGCCATTGTTTGCGTGCCCGCGTTCCCGCCGACGCCGGCAACGATCGGCATCAGCGTGGCAAGCGCAACCATCTGCGCGATCGTGCCTTCGAACAGGCGGATGATCGACGAGGCGACCAGCGCCGTGATCAGGTTCGCGATCAGCCACCGGACCCGGCTCTGATAGCTTTCAAGGATCGGCTCGTTGATGTCGCCATCGCCCGCGCCGGAAAGCTTGAGAATGTCTTCGCTGGCTTCTTCCTGGATGATGTGGACGATGTCGTCGACCGTGATCATGCCGACGAGCCGACCGGCGGCGTCCACAACTGCCGCCGAAATCAGCGCATATTTCTGGAAGCGAAGTGCGACCTCCTCCTGGTCCATGTCCACCGGGATAAGTGTCTGCTCGCGCTGCATGACATCGGCCATGCCGACATTGCGCGGTGTGCGCAGGATCCAGCTCAGATGCGCGGTGCCGATCGGCTTGTGCTGCGGATCGACGATGAAAACTTCCCAGAAGTCTGTCGTAAGGTCTTGATTGTCGCGGAGATAATCGATCACCTGCCCGACCGTCATATGCTCGGGCACCGCGATCAGGTCGCGCTGCATCAGGCGGCCGGCGGATTCCTCGGGATAGGAGAGCGCCTCTTCGATCGCCGCGCGATCATCGGGAGAGAGCTCGCGCAGCACCGCGCGCTGGTCTTCCTCCTCCATGTCCTCGATGATCGCGACGGCGTCGTCGGTCTCGAGTTCGCTGGCAATGTCCGCAACCTCGCGCGGATCGAGCGTATCGATCAGCTCTTCGCGGACATGATCGTTGAGTTCGGCGATCACATCTCCGTCGAGCAGGCCAGCAAGCGAAGCGGCAAGATCGGAACGCAGTTCCGAAGGCGCCTGTTCGAACAGGTCGGCAATGTCGGCCGGATGCAGCGGCGAAACCAGTTCGCGGACGCGCTCATCCTCGCCCGCTTCGACCGCGTCGAAGACCTGACGCACGAATGCCGATTTCAGCTGGTCGTCTTCATCGAGATGGGGATCGGCCACCAGGTCTTCGAGGCGGATCGGATCAGCTTCGCTCATCTTTCCCTCCGCTGCGGCTCGCCGCCCGACTAGTCCCGCCCGACCAGAAAGGCAAGGCTGGCGAGCGCGGGATTCCGGAGTATGAAAGGATATGACCCTACCCTTTCGCCTTTCGGTTCTCGACCAGTCCCCCATCGCCGAGGGATCCACATCTGCGGACGCGCTTGCGAACACGATCGACCTGGCGAAACGCTGCGATGCGCTTGGCTATGATCGTTACTGGCTGGCCGAACATCATGCCTCACCCGGCCTGGCGGGCGTCGCTCCGGAGGCGTTGATCGGGCCTGTCGCGCTGGCAACGACGCACATCCGCGTCGGATCGGGCGGGATCATGCTACCGCATTATTCGCCCTTCAAAGTCGCAGAGACCTTCCGGATGCTTTCGGCGCTGGCGCCCGGGCGGATCGACCTGGGGCTTGGCCGCGCGCCGGGGAGCGACCAGCGCACCGCCTTTGCCCTCCAGCGAGACCGGTCGCGGCAAATGCCGATCAACGACTTTCCCCAGAACCTTGCGGAAATCATTGCCTATCTGGGCGACGGCCTTCCCGCCGATCATCCCTTTGCCTCGCTGCGCGACACATTGCCCAGCGGGCATGGCGGATCTCCCGAATTGTGGCTGCTCGGGTCCTCGCCCGACAGTGCCGCCTGGGCAGGCGAAACGGGCCTTCCTTACTGCATTGCCGATTTCATCAATTCGGACGCGGCCCCCTTGGCCGATCTCTATCGCTCCACGTTCCGCCCATCGCGCTGGCTTTCGAAGCCGCACCTCATGGTCGCAACCTGGGTCATCGCGGCAGACACTGCCGACGAAGCGAAGCGGCTCGCGCTTCCGGCGCAGGTCATGTTTGCGCACCTCGTTCGCGGCGAACTGATTCCGGTGCCATCGGTCGAAAAGGCGGTCGAATGGGCCAGAAACAGGCCGCTGCCCGAGCGAAACCGGCGTGTTACGCTGGGAACGGGAGATGAGGTCCGCGCGGCGCTGGACGGGGTCGCACGCCTCTACGGCGCGGACGAATTGATGCTGGTGAACATCATGCCGGATCACACGGCGCGATGCCGAAGTTACCAACTCGTTGCCGAGGCATTTGGCCTCGATAGCCCGCGACTCGTGGAGTCAGGCGGGTTTACGCAAAATTAACCTTTTCCCTTCATTACATTTTTGGTTAATAGAGCTTGCACTGGGGCCACCGGACAGGGGGTCCGGTTGCCGCGATGGACTTTCAAAAGGGGGCCTGCCCATGCGTGTTTTGCTGATTGAGGATGAGCCGACGACTGCCAAGGCAATCGAACTCATGCTCACCAATGAAGGCTTCAACGTCTATACGACAGACCTGGGCGAAGAAGGCCTCGATCTGGGCAAGCTCTATGATTACGACATTATCTGCCTCGACCTCAACCTGCCTGACATGCACGGCTATGACGTGCTCAAGCGGCTTCGCGTCGCCAAGGTCCAGACCCCGGTCCTGATCCTATCGGGCGTCAGCGAAATGGATTCGAAGGTGCGCTCGTTCGGCTTCGGCGCGGACGATTATGTGACCAAGCCTTTTCATCGCGAAGAACTCGTCGCCCGCATCCATGCGGTCGTTCGTCGTTCCAAGGGGCATTCGCAATCGGTTATTCGCACCGGTAAGCTGGCCGTCAATCTCGATGCCAAGACCGTCGAAGTCGATGGCAGCCGCGTCCACCTGACCGGCAAGGAATATGCGATGCTTGAGCTGCTGTCGCTCCGCAAGGGCACGACGCTGACCAAGGAGATGTTCCTCAACCACCTTTATGGCGGGATGGACGAACCCGAACTCAAGATCATCGACGTCTTCATCTGCAAGCTTCGCAAGAAGCTCGCTTTGGCGTGCGGCGGCGAGAATTATATCGAGACTGTCTGGGGCCGTGGCTATGTGCTGCGCGAGGCCGACGAGGGCGAGGATTTCGCCCAGGTCGCCTGACCCTATCTCTTCAGCAATCCTTTCTACCCGGGGGGCGTAAGGAGGCCGGCGAAGCTCAGCTTTGCCGGCCTTTTTGCAGGAACTCCACAAAGGCGCGGCCGAAATCCGGCTTGGTGACGGCACTCATGTGATTGCCCGGAATGGAGATCAATTCGCCCTTCGGCAGCAATTCGGCGAGCGTGATCGCCGAGCCATTGTCCTCATCATCCACCCCGCAGACAATCCCGACCGGCAGGTCAAGCCCGGCCAGCACGGCTTCTGGCGTATCGACGAATGTATCGAGGATCAGGTCGAGCGCGATCGGATCGCCTCCGGTCGTCTTTACAAAAGCTTCTGCCATCCATTCGGGCGTTCCCTTCAGATGCTTCCCGATATTGCGCAGGATATGGCGGAAATGATCGCGGCGATGGCCAGTCTGGACCAGCCCATCGAGCCCCATACCCGAAAGTATGGCCCTGCCCGGCCGCGCGCCCTTGGCCAGCATCCGCGCCGCCGTGCGCGCGCCGAGCGAATAGCCCGCAAGGTCGAAATCCTTGATCCCCAGATGCCCGATCAGGGCGAACTGGTCGTCAGCAAGAATATCTCCTGGATAGGCGGACGGGTCATGCGGCTTGTCACTCGACCCGTGCGCGCGGAGATCGGGCATGATGCACCGGAACCCGGCCGCGACAAGCTGCGCCGCCGTGCCATAGGTGATCCAGTTGGTGGTGGCATCGCTGATATAGCCGTGGATGAGGAGTAGCGGCCGCCCCTCGCCCATTTCGCGCCAGGCGAGCCGCGTGCCATCGGACACGGAGAAATAGCGGATTTCGGGTCCGTTCATTCGGGCACCTCCCGCCCCGCATCGGCCCATCGCTTGACCAGCGGCGCGTGTTCGTCGCAGCGCGTGCCCGGAAGGTCGAGCGTGTCCGACCAGGCATCGCGGCGAGATTCGACGCCGAACTGGCTCGTCGGAACGAAGGGCGCTGCATCATCGAAACTGCCCACGGTCAGGTCGCAATTCTCGCCATCGATAAACTCGAAGCCGAGCGGCGTGCCGCAAGCGCTGCAAAAGGGCCGCCGAGCGATCGGCGAACTGTGATACCATTCCGGCTCATGCTCCCAATGCCGCTTCGCCTTGGGCAGATTCTTGAAGGCGATCGAGACCCCCCCGGTCGCCCGCTGGCACATCCGGCAATGGCAGAGATAGGCATCGAAATTCTCGATCTCCGCCGTGTAGCGAATCCGGCCGCATTGGCAGCCGCCTGAAAGATTTTGAGCCATCTGGAAACTCCATATTGACGTTTCTTCCCGCTTAGGTGATCTATATTTGTAATACACCTGAATCGAGGCTTTTCATGAAATCATCCGCCCTTATTGCCATGGCGCTGGCCTGTTCGCCAAGCATGGCGAGTGCAAAAACCGGGTCCGTTGCGATCGCTGACTGGAACAAGGGGCTTGCAGGCCCGCAAACCCAGGTCATGGTGCTTGGCACCGCTCATCTTTCGGGGTGGCCCAAAGGTTTCAAGATCGAACGGCTGGAGCCGCTTCTTGACCGGCTTGCCGCCTTCAAGCCGGATGTCATTACGATCGAAGCCTTGTCTGGCCCCGATTGCGACATGCTGACTCGCTACGCGGCCACCTATCCCGACACGGCCGGCCAGTTTTGCGTGAGCACTGATGCGGCGCGGCAGGCGACCGGGCTCGACGTGCCGGCAGCGATTGCGGAGGTCAAGAAGACGCTCGATGTCTGGCCGGCAGCCCCGACTCCTGCCAACCGGCGCCATCTTGCCGCTCTGTTTTCAGCGGCAAACGACCGCTCTTCGGCGCTGGTCCAATGGCTGCGCCTTCCAGAGGCGGAGCGGCATGCGGGGGACGGTCTCGACGCAGCGCTTGTCGACGAGTTGAATCAGAGAAAAACCCGGATGAACGAGAACTACCTGATCGGGGCAGCGTTGGCGGCGCGCCTCGGGCTGGAGCGCGTCTATCCGGTCGACGATCACAGCGCGGACAATGTGACTGCGACCCTCGGTCCGGATTTTGAAAAGGCCATCACGGGCATATGGAAGGTAGCGGGGGCAAGCCTCACCGAATATCGCAAGAAGACCGACGCCCCGGCCGATGGCCAGTCGATCATCGCCTATTACCGCTTCCTCAACGATCCGGCGTCGCTCAGGACCAATATCGACGCGGATTTTGGCGCTGCGCTGAAGGACAATGTGCCGCCCTATTACGGACGCCAATATGTCGCCTGGTGGGAAACGCGGAACCTGCGGATGGTTGCAAATATTCGGGCGTCATTCGGCAACAGGCCGGGCGCACGCGTCCTTTCGATCGTCGGCATGTCGCACAAGCCTTATTACGACGCCTATCTGGGATTGATGCACGAGGTGAAGCTGGTCGATCCGCTCAGCTTCATCAAATAGCTCAGCCGGCGCGCCAGCGCAGCGACATGCATGAAAGCCCGGCATCCACTTTGGCAATTTCGCTGACCGCAAGGGGGATTGTTTCGACGCCAAGCCGTTCGATCAGGTCGCGACTGCGCGGCCATCGTGCGCCAATCAACAGGCGATCGCGGACGCGCAGCACATTGGCGGCACCCTCCTCTCCTGCTGGCGTGACAAGGATGCGCAGGCCGGCAAAGGCCGGGCAATCGGCCATGGCGGGCGCAACGAGGACCGTCTCCTCATCAATCATTCCGCATCCCGTCTTGAAATGGAGAATTCCTGTGGGCGTGCTGGCGATCAGCGGCTTTTGGCCAAGCCGAACCAGATGCCTGCCGAGCGCTTCAGCGCCAGCCTTGTCGGTCCGGTGCGAAAGCCCGACGACCACCCCGTGCGGCGTGACGAGTACATCGCCGCCATCGACATGACCTTGCTCGAGCGCCAGCACCGTGCCGAAGTGGCGCCTGAGCACGGGCGCGATCAGCGCGGCCTCCCCTGCCCTGCTTTCCGCACCCGGCTTTAGCAAGATTGCGCCTGCCCCAAAGACCAACGCGACATCTTCGACAAAGATCGAATCCGGAAAATCCTCCGCCGCCGGAAGGATCTCGACTTTGACTCCGGCATCCTGCAACGCCGAAACATAAGCGCGGTGCTCACCCGCCAGACCCTCGAAATCGGGATCCGAGCCCGCGCCGTCGCGCAGCCCGTGCACGACCGAGCGGCCCGGCACCCGCGTAATGGCATGGGTGAAGTCGAACAGCCCGGCCACGGCCCTTATTCGTTTCCGAACACGCTGCCCAGAATGCCGCCGACCGCCGCTGCGGCCACGCCTGTCCCAAGCACCGTGCTCGCGCCGCCGCGATCCCCGTCGCCCGAGGGCAAATAGCGCCCGATCTCTTCGGCAAGGTTGAGGATCGGCATCGATTGCAGCCAGATTTTGCCCGGCCCGGTCAGCGTCGCAAGGAACAGGCCTTCGCCGCCGAACAACACGTTGCGGAAGCCGCGCATCATCTGGATGTCGATGTCGACCGAAGGCTCCTGCATCCCGATATGCCCGGCATGGACCAGCAGCCGCTCGCCCGGCCGCAATGTCTTTTCAACGACTTCGCCGGAGAGGTCGAGAAAGACCGTTCCCGGCCCCGTCACGCGCTGCATGATGAAGCCTTCGCCCGCGAAGAAGCCCGCGCCCAGCCTTTGCTGGAAGGCGATATCGAGCGTGACCGACTTCTCCGCGCAGAGGAAGGTTTCCTTGCGGCAAATGAGCGATTGCCCGCTGGCAAGCTGCACCGGGATGATCTGCCCGGGAAAACGCGGGGCAAAGGAAATGTGGCCGGTGTCTTCGGCGGTGAATTCGGTGATGAACAGGCCGCCGCCGCTCATCGCGCGCTTCAGCCCGGCAAACAGGCCGCCACCGGTATGTGTATCCATCCGGATCGTATCGGACATCCAGGCCATGCTTGCGGTCTGGCTGTAAAGCGTTTCGCCGCGACTGAGGTCGATCGCGACGGTCTGCATGACGGTGCCGGAAATCTCGTAGCGCATGGCGTTCTCCTGAAGGTCTGACGCTGAACAATCCCGCCTTGCGGTTCAGAGGTCAAGCGTCCAACGCCAGACAATGCCTTCATCCGGATCGATCGCTTCACCGTCGCGTACAAAGCCATTGGCAGCAAGAACGCTGGTCGAGGGATTCATCTTGATCAAGGTGTGCGCCACGACCCGGCGCGCGCCGTTGCCACGCGCAATCCCCACCATCGCTGCTGCAATGGCCTTGGCCACGCCCGTCCCCTCGTGCGCCGGAAAGGTGAGATAGCCGATCTCAACGGCGCCATAGGCATCGGGCGGCGTTTTGAATCCGCCAAAGCCGACAGGAACGCCATCGCGGCGGCCGATATGTCCGCACCAGGGATAGATGTGCTCCTCCGCCGCAATCGCGGCCATTTCCTCGGCAAATATGCCCGTCACGGCGGGGTCCGTCAGTTCGGGCTCTCCGGCACAGGGAGAGAGAATCACGGCGGTGTTTGTCATCCCTTTTTCAGATGCCGACGCCCAAGCAATTCCGCAATCTGCACGGCGTTGAGCGCGGCGCCCTTGCGGAGATTGTCGGAGACACACCAGAGCGCGAGGCCGTTCTCGACTGTCGGATCTTCACGGACACGGCTGACAAAGGTCGCATAGTCGCCCACGCATTCGATCGGCGTCACGTATCCGCCATTCTCGCGCTTGTCGACGAGCATCACGCCCGGCGCCTCGCGCAGGATCGACTGCGCCTTCTTCGCCGAAATCTCATTCGCGAATTCGACATGCAGCGCTTCCGAATGGCCGACAAAGACCGGCACCCGGACGCAGGTCGCAACCACCTTGATCTTGGGATCGAGGATCTTCTTGGTTTCGACCACCATCTTCCATTCTTCCTTGGTGAAGCCGTCATCAAGGAAGCTGTCGATATGCGGGATCACGTTGAAGGCTATCTGCTTGGTGAATTTCGCTGGCACGGCCGGATCGCCGACGAAGATGTTGCGCGACTGTTCGAACAGTTCATCCATCCCTTCCTTACCGGCGCCCGAGACCGACTGATAGGTCGCAACCACGACGCGCGTAATCGTCGCTGCATCATGAAGCGGCTTCAGAGCCACGACCATCTGCGCGGTCGAGCAGTTCGGATTGGCAATGATGTTGCGCGCCTTGTACCCATCGATCGCGTCCGGGTTCACTTCGGGCACGATCAGGGGAACATCTGGGTCCATTCGATAGAGCGAGCTGTTGTCGATCACGACACACCCTGCCGCCGCGGCGATGGGCGCATATTTCTTCGTGGCTTCGGACCCAATTGCAAAAAGCGCGATATCCCATCCTGCCCAATCGAAATGCTCGATATTCTGAACACGGAGCTTCTTGCCCGTCTCCCCGAATTCGATTTCGTCGCCTGTCGAGCGCGACGACGCAAGCGCCGCAATTTCGTCGATCGGGAACTCCCGCTCGGCGAGGATGTTCAGCATTTCGCGGCCCACATTCCCCGTGGCCCCAGCGACTACGACCCGATAACCCATGTCTTCTTCCTTCTGTCTTCAAATCAAAGAAAAGGGCCGGAACCCTGTGTGGATCCCGGCCCTTTCGGCGTTTCGTTCGGTCAAACGAGCGGGATCAGGCTTCCTTGCCCGTTTTCGTCTCACCGGTGGTAATGTGATCGCGACGTTCGGCGATACGCGCGGACTTGCCGCGGCGGCCGCGCAGATAATAGAGCTTGGCGCGACGGACGGCGCCCTTGCGGACGACCTCGATCGACTCGATGTTGGGCGAATAGAGCGGGAACACACGTTCCACGCCTTCGCCGAACGAAATCTTGCGAACCGTGAAGTTCGATCCCATGCCCTTGTTCGAACGCGCGATGCACACACCCTCATAATTCTGGACGCGGGTGCGCTCGCCTTCGACGACGCGGACGCCGACCTTCAGCGTATCACCGGGACGAAAGTCCGGCACCTTCTTGTTTGCGGTCAGTTTTGCGATCTGTTCCGCTTCGATCGTCTGGATGAGGTTCATGCCCCATTTGGTCCTTTATTCTTCCGCCGCGCGCCAGAGGCAGGCTGGCCCCGAGCGCCCTCATGGCGCTCCCAAAGGTCCGGCCTGCGTAACCGTGTGTCATCCTCCGCCCATTGTTTTCGCCAGGCGGCGATCTTCGCATGATCCCCCGATCGCAGCACTTCGGGGATCGTGCGCCCTTCCCACTCAGCAGGTCGGGTATAGTGCGGATATTCGAGCAATCCGTTTTCAAAGGATTCCTCGACACCGCTCGAAGCCGCGCCCATTACGCCGGGAAGCAGGCGAATGCAAGCGTCGAGAAGCATCAGCGCGGCGGGCTCTCCGCCCGAGAGGATGATGTCGCCCATCGAGACCTGTTCGATCGGGCGAGCCTCGAAAATCCGCTCGTCAAAACCCTCGAAGCGGCCGCACAGGATCGTTACGCCGGGGCCGCTGGCAAGCTCGCGGATGCGGGCCTGGGTGATCGGTGTGCCGCGCGGGGTCATGGCGAGGATGGGGGCATCAGGGAGCGCGACGAGTGCATGATCGACCGCAGCGGCGAGCACGTCCGCCCTCAGCACCATTCCTGCGCCGCCACCAGCCGGTGTATCATCGACGGTGCGATGCTTATCCGCCGCAAAATCACGGATCTGGATGGGGGTGCATGACCAGACGCCTTCCTCCAACGCACGGCCAGCGATCGAGACGCCAAGCGGACCGGGGAACATCTCCGGGTAGAGGGTCAGGATTTGGGTATGGAAAGTCATGGCTCGAACCATTCGCCTTTATCTATCACGGCGGCAATATGGCCGAGTGTTAAATGTTCGTGGGAATCTGGATATGAAAATGACTCGCGAAAGGGCCAGGAAAGCATTTGCCAAACCAGTTGAGGCAGGAAGAAACATCCCAACCCCTCATCCAATGTCGCAAACCTCTGCCACGGCCATTGCCAGACATGATCGCCGAACTCAGCAGCTAGGGCCTCGGCTAGGTCCCCAACATCCCCGCCAGCCATACCGACATCTTGGTCAATCGCAGAATCTGGGCCTAGCTTTTCCGGATCGATCCCGCTGACCTTGGACACAATGGCAAGGACACGGGCAAGTGTCGCTTCCCCCATCACACCGTCCAATTCTCAACCTTCAACCCCGGCACATCGGCGAAGTGCTTTTCATTGTTCGTCACCAGCACCAAACCAAGCGCCAAGGCATGGGCCGCGATCAGCCGATCGAAGCTCCTGCGTTTCATTCCGACGCGTTGAACCAGATCAGCATAGGCATTTGCAGCTTCGGAATTAAAGTCGCGGACACCGATCACCGTTAGAAAGCGCTCGACACGTTCGCGATCGGCTTCAGGATCGTCGGACCCTGTCGGCCCGACAAGAAGCTCCCCCGCCGTTATCGCCGAGATATTCAGCCCGGTCTTCCATTTTTCCTTGATCCGATCGCGAGCAATGTCGCTTCGCCCGTCGACAAAGTCGATGCAGATATTGGTATCGAGCAGGTACACTTAGGCAGCGGACTTTAAGGGGTCTTTGTCCCAGGCCCGATCTTCCTGTTCTATATCCCCACGCCCATGCTTCATGAATCCAGGCGACATGCTGCCATACAAATTCATCAAGACGTCGAGACTGTCGGATTCTTTCCAGAACGAAAAGCGGCCGTTGCTATGCGGCACGATCACAACGTCTTCCCCTTCGGAAAACCCGAACGATTTCGGCAGCCGAAGAGCAATCGAATTGCCCGATTTGAAGGTCTTGGCTTTCCATTCGCGCGCCATTTCGCTCTCCGTAGATACCGTGCGTATATACTATACGAGAAACACTGCGTCAATCACGATATGTTCGCCCCATTCGGGCACAGCCTCTGCTTTCATGGGCACCATGAAGCGCCTGCCGTCGGGGCGCTCGATCTCAAGCACATCGCCTGCCCCGAAATTCTCGACAGCGACGCAGGCCCCCAATTCTTCACCTTCAGTCGAAACGCAGCGAAGGCCGATCAGGTCGGCATGATAATATTCACCCTCAGCCAGCGGCGGGAGGGCTTCTCGAGGGACGGTGAGTTCTGTGCCGCGCAGTGCTTCCGCGGAATTGCGGTCCGCCACTTCCGCGAAGCGGGCAATCGCGCCGTTGTTGCCGGGGCGCAGGTTCTTGAGGGTCAGCTTGCCCTCGTTGAAGCTTTTGTGCGCGGTCAGGCTCTCCAGCCCTTCGGCGAACAGCTTCAAGCGCACCTCCCCCGTCACGCCGTGCGCGCCGATGACGACGGCAAGGGTGACGGGGCGGTGAGCCAAGGTTTAGCCCTCGGCCTTTTCCTCTGAAGCTTCTTCGGCAGCCGGGACTTCTTCCGCGGTTTCGGCAGCAGGTGCTTCTTCGGCAACGGCTTCAACGGCAGGCGCTTCCTCCGCCGGAGCTGCTTCTTCAGCTACGGGAGCTTCTTCGGCAGCAGGCGCTTCTTCAGCCATAGCCTCAACCGGAGCCGCTTCCTCGGCTACGACTTCGGCGGGCGCTTCTTCAGCCGCTACTTCTTCGACAACTTCGGGCTCGGGCGCTGCGGCGGCCGCTGCCGCGGCTTCAGCGGCTTCCTCAGCCTTCTTGGCTTGCTCTTCGAGGCGCTCGAGGGCCTTTTCGCCGGGCTTGCCCTTGTTCGGGTTGTTGCGGGCGGCGCGCTCGCGCAGGCCTGCGGCATCGAGGAAGCGGGCAACGCGATCGGTCGGCTGCGCGCCGACGCCCAGCCAATGCTTGGCACGGTCGGTGTCGAGCGTGATGCGCTTGGCATCGTCCTTGGCGAGAAGCGGGTTGTAGGTCCCGATCTTCTCAATGAAATTGCCATCACGCGGGCTGCGGGCGTCCGCTACCACGATCCGGTAATAGGGGCGCTTCTTGGAACCGCCGCGCGACAAACGAATTGAAACTGCCATCTGTGTCTTCCTTGTGTTGAACTGAAATTATCGTTTGAACATGCCGGGCGGCAGGCCGGGAATGCCCCCTGGAGCCCCGCCACCCATCAATCCTCCGAGCCCGCCGCCCTTGCCGAGCAGCGCGCCCAAACCCTTCATGCCGCCCATCTTGCGGAGCCGCTTCATTGCCGTGCCCATCTCCTGGTGCATCTTGAGCAGCTTGTTCACTTCCTGGACGGTCGTGCCCGAGCCATTGGCGATGCGGATCTTGCGCTTGGCATTGACCAGTTCGGGCTTCATCCGCTCCTTCGGCGTCATCGAGCCGATCATCGCGTCCATGCGGATCAGGATCCGGTCATCGACGCCCGATTGCGCCATCGCGGCCTGTGCCTTCTTCATGCCGGGCATCATGCCCATCAGCGCGCCCATGCCGCCCATCCGGCGCATCTGGCCGAGTTGCGAGCGCAGGTCGTTCATGTCGAACTGGCCCTTGGCCATTTTCGCGGCCAGCGCTTCGGCTTCATCCTGCTGGATTGTCTCGGCTGCACGTTCGACGAGGCTCACGACATCGCCCATGCCAAGGATGCGGCCCGCAACCCGCTCAGGGTGGAAGACATCGAGGCCTTCGAGTTTTTCCCCTGTGCCGACGAACTTGATCGGCTTTCCGGTAACAGCACGCATCGAAAGCGCCGCGCCGCCGCGCGCATCGCCGTCCATGCGAGTCAGAACGATGCCGCTCACGGCCACCTGTTCACCAAATGATTTGGCGACGTTGACGGCATCCTGCCCAGTCAGAGCATCGACAACGAGCAGGATTTCCGCCGGGTCCGAGACCTGCGCGACCGCCTTCATCTCGTCCATCAACTGGGCATCGACATGAAGTCGGCCCGCCGTGTCGAGCATCAGCACGTCGAAGCCTTGCAGCTTGGCCGCCTGCATCGCCCGCTTGGCGATATCGACCGGCTGCTGGCCGGAAACGATCGGCAGCGTTGCCACGCCAATCTGCTCGCCAAGCACCGCAAGCTGTTCCTGGGCCGCAGGACGATTTACGTCGAGCGAGGCCATCAGGACTTTCTTGCGGTCCTTTTCGTTGAGCTTCTTGGCGATCTTCGCCGTCGTTGTCGTCTTGCCCGAACCCTGAAGGCCGACCATCATGATGATCGCGGGCGGAGTCACTGCGAGATCGAGCTCGGCGGCTTCGCTGCCGAGCATCTCGACCAGCGCGTCATTGACGATCTTGACGACCTGCTGTCCCGGCGTGATCGATTTCAGGACCGATTGGCCAACGGCCTTGTCAGTGACGCTGTCGACAAACGAGCGGACCACGGGCAGCGCGACATCGGCCTCGAGCAGCGCGATCCGCACTTCGCGCATCGCTTCACGGACATCAGATTCGCCCAGCGCACCGCGACCACGCAGCCGGTCAAAGACCCCGCCCAGCCTGTCGCTCAAACTCTCGAACATCCGTCGATTCCGTTCGCTATGGCCCAAAACGCAAAGCGCCGGCGGACGAAACCTCGTCGGCCAGCGTCGCCCTCGGGCGGCCAAATTCATGCTTTCCGCTTGAAAAGCTGGGCTGCGCCTAGCGAAATGCCGGGCAAAGGTCAATCGATCGAGTAAGGGATTCGCTCTTAACCGCTTTTTCACCCCCCGGTCCTAAGCCCGGAACCCTACAAACTCACTCTGGGGGCAATCGATAGTGGGAATGATGCTCAAGCGCGAGGAGGCTTTAGGCAGTAACGCCACGCAAGCCGCCCAGAAGGACATATTCACCGGCGCGGTCGTAATTGCCGCGATCATCATGTTCGTTGGCACCGGAACATCGGTTCTCACATCTACGATCGACCTGATCATAGGCGTTGGCGGGGGAAGCGACCGCACGCTGACCATCACCTTGATCCTCAATATCGCGCTGATCCTGTTTGGATGGCGACGCTACAATGATCTTTCGCGCGAAGTCGAGGAGCGCAAGGCAGCCGAGGAGCGGGCGCGCACCCTGGCCCTGCGCGATCCGTTGACCGGCTTCCACAATCGCCGCTCGCTGACCGAGAATGGCGCGGAAATGCTCTCAAAAGCCGCACGCCGCGACAAGGCGCTGGCGATGCTGATGCTCGACCTCGACCATTTCAAGAATATCAACGACATGCACGGCCATGCGATCGGGGATGCGCTCCTCCGCGCGGTCGCTGCCGAAATCGCCAAGCTCATGCCCCCCAACTCGCTGTCGGCGCGGCTGGGAGGCGATGAATTCGCGTGTACCTTCGTATTCGATCTCGCCAATCGCGACGTGGTAGACCGCGTTGCCGAAGCCATTGTTACGCGGCTCTCCCAGCCCTTCGATGCGGACGGCATCTTCACGCATATCAGCGTCTCGCTCGGCATCGCCCATTCCGCGAACGACTGCGACAATATCGACGCGCTGATGCGCCGTGCCGATATTGCCATGTATGCCGCCAAACACCAGGGCCGCAATCGCACCGCCTGGTTCGATGCCTCGATGGAGCAGGCGCTGCAGCAACGCAATGACACCGAATCCGGCATGCGCAACGGCATCCCCCGCGGCGAGTTCGTGCCCTATTTCGAACAGCAGATCGACCTGACCACAGGCCGGTTGGGCGGCTTTGAGATGCTCGCGCGCTGGGATCATCCGACGCGCGGGATCATCATGCCGGACAATTTCATTTCCATCGCCGAAGAGACGGGCATGATCGCCGATCTTTCGGTCTCTGTGATGCGCCAGGCCATGCTCGAGGCGAAGGGCTGGGACCCGTCGCTGATCATTTCGGTCAATATCTCTCCGGCGCAGCTCAAGGATCCCTGGCTCGCGCAGAAGATCGTCAAGCTGCTGGTGGAAACCGGATTTCCCGCGAACCGTCTCGAAATTGAAATCACTGAATCGTCGCTGTTCGAAAACCTTGCGCTGGCGCAATCGATCGTCGGCAGCCTCAAGAACCAGGGCATACGGCTTGCACTCGACGATTTCGGAACGGGTTACAGCTCGCTTGCCCATCTGCGCGCGCTGCCGTTCGACCGGATCAAGATCGACAAGAGCTTCGTCCTTTCGATCATCGACAACCCGGAAAGCGCAGCCATTGTCAACGCCATCACGCGGCTTGGCGACAGTCTGGGCCTTTCGGTCACTGCCGAAGGCATTGAAGACGCCGCGATCGAAGAGCGCTTGCGCCAGCTCGGCTGCCACAAGGGCCAAGGCTGGCATTTCGGCAAGCCGATGTCGATCGGGCAGACCCGGACGCTGTTGGCCGAGCGCAACCTTCTGCCCTCGATGCGCGCCGAAATGCGCGAGATCGACTCCGCGGAACCGGCAACGATTTCAATGTCCGGCAACCTGCGCAAGCTGGGCTGAATTTTCCGGGTTCGCACTTTTGCGAACACTAGGCTAAACGCCACCGCGCTATGAAGACGCGGTTTCACAAGATGCACGGGCTCGGCAATGATTTTGTCGTGATCGACGCGCGCGAAACGCCGGTCGGAATGACCGCCGCGCGGGCGCACGCGATTGGAGACCGGCGGACGGGGATCGGTTTCGACCAGCTGATCCTGCTCGAACCGTCAAAGGTTGCGGACGTGAAGATGCGGATCTTCAATGCCGACGGCGGGGAAGTCGAAGCCTGTGGCAATGCCACGCGGTGCATCGCGCTCTTGATGGAGAAGCCCGCCAATATCGAGACTCTGGGCGGCATCCTCCACACCGAACCCGGTGAAGCCAGCGCTACCGTCACGCTTGTTCCCCCGGCCTTTGACTGGGAACTCATCCCGCTTGCGATGCCTATGGACACGCGCGACATGCCCGTGAACTGGGAAGAGCTGGCACGGCCTGCTGCCGTCAATGTCGGCAATCCCCACGTGATTTTCTTCGTTCCCGATTCCGACGCGATCGACCTTGAGACGCTGGGGCCGGTGATCGAGCATGACCCGCTCTTTCCCGAGCGCGTTAACGTCAATGTCGCGAGCATTGCGGGCAAGGATCATCTGAAGCTGCGCGTGTGGGAACGCGGCGTTGGCCTGACGCGGGCCTGCGGAACCGGGGCATGTGCAACTGCGGTGGCGGCCATTCGTGCGGGACTCGTGAAGTCGCCCGTGCGTGTCTCGCTGCCGGGCGGCGATCTGGAAATCGCATGGACAGAAGGCGAGGCCATCCGCATGTCCGGCCCGGCGACGCACGTCTTTACCGGCGAGGCCGATTGGGACGATTTCGGTTGAGCGTCGAGGTCATCAATTTCGGGTGCCGCCTGAACCTCGCGGAAGGCGAAGCCATTCGGGAGCGAATGGCGGGCGAGGACGACCTGATCGTCATCAATTCCTGCGCCGTTACCAGCGAAGCCGAACGGCAGGCGCGGCAGGCCATTCGCCGGGCGGCCAAGCGTCGGCCCGATGCGCGGATCGTCGTGACCGGATGTGCCGCCGAAACCAATGCAGGAGCCTTTTCCGCGATGCCGGAAGTATCGGCGCTGCTCGGCAATCGCGAGAAGCGCGGCACGCTTGTTGTTCCAGCCGTTTCGGGCGCAGATCATGCCCGCGCCTTCATCGAGGTCCAGAACGGCTGTGGCCATCGCTGCACCTTCTGCATCATCCCGTTTGGACGCGGCGAAAGCCGATCGATCCCGGCAGGTGCGGTCATCGATGCCGTCCAGGCGGCGGTAGATCGGGGCCAGCAGGAAATCATCCTCACGGGCGTCGACCTGACCAGCTACGGCCCTGATCTGCCCGGCAGCCCCACGCTTGGCAGTCTTGTCGACCGCATCCTCAAACACGTCCCCGCCCTTCCCCGCCTGAGGCTTTCCTCACTCGACTCGATCGAGATCGACCCGCATCTCGAGGACATCATCGTCAGCGAACCGCGAGTGATGCCCCATGTCCATCTGTCGCTGCAATCCGGCGACGACATGATCCTCAAGCGGATGAAGCGCCGCCATTCGCGCGCGCAGGCCGTGGCGCTGGTCGAACGGCTCAAATGCCGCCGCCCGGACATCGCGATCGGCGCAGACATCATTGCGGGCTTTCCGACCGAAGACGAGGCCATGTTCGCGAACAGCCTGAAACTGCTTGACGATTGCGACATCGTCTTCGGCCATATCTTTCCGTTTTCGCCACGCCCCGGAACCCCAGCCGCGAGGATGCCGCAGGTCGAGCGGACACTTGTAAGGGAGCGTGCTGAACGCTTACGGGCCGCGGCCGCCGAAAAGAAAGCACGCTGGCTCGCTTCGTTGGTCGGCAGCAGGCAGGATGTGCTTGTCGAACTGGACGGCCAGACCGGCCACGCCCCGAATTTCGCGGCCGTCACCCTTGAACAAAGACCGGCGGGCGGCAATATGCGCGGCACGATGATCGAAACCCTTATCACCAGCACCGATGGCCACACGCTGACAGGCATTCCCGCGTGAGTGACACGCCCTGGCACAAGAAGCTGCTCGGCGGCTTCAAGAAGACGTCCGAGCGCCTCACCGAGAACCTGACCGGGCTCGTCACCAAATCGAAGCTCGACGCCGCAACGCTCGACGAGATCGAGGAAGCGCTGATCGTTTCCGATCTGGGCCCGGCCACGGCATCGGCAGTCCGCTCACGGCTTGCCGACAGCCGGTATGAACGCGGCATCGACGAAACCGGAGTGCGCGAAATCCTGGCAGAGGAAATCGCGAAAGTCCTTGCCCCCGTCGCCGTCCCCATCGAGATCGAGGCTTTCCCCAGACCGCAAGTCATCCTTGTTATCGGCGTCAACGGCTCGGGCAAGACCACGACGATTGCCAAACTTGCCCATCTCTTCCTTGAACAGGACTACGGGGTCATGCTTGCGGCAGGCGACACATTCCGGGCGGCGGCGATTGGTCAGTTGAAAGTCTGGGCCGAACGGCTTGGCGTCCCCATCGTCAGCGGCTCCGAGGGCGGGGACGCGGCCGGGATCGTCTTCGACGCGGTCAAGAAGGCCACCGCGACCGGGATCGACGTTCTGATCGTGGATACTGCCGGACGGCTCCAGAACAAGCGCGAACTGATGGACGAACTGGCCAAGGTCCGGCGCGTCCTTGGGCGGATCAATCCTGCGTCGCCACACAACGTCGTGCTGGTTCTCGACGCGACGACGGGTCAGAATGCGTTAAGCCAGATTGAGATATTCAAGGAAGTTGCAGGCGTTACAGGATTGGTGATGACGAAACTCGATGGCACGGCGCGCGGCGGCGTCCTTGTGGCGGCAGCGGGGAAATTCGGCCTGCCGATCCATGCCGTCGGCGTCGGCGAGACGCTTGAGGATCTTCGCCCATTCGACGCCAATGAAATGGCGCATGTCATCGCGGGAGCAGGCGCATGAGCGAGGCGCGCGCGAAAGGCACTCCGGCTTGGCTCCCGGCGGCACTCGACTATGCGCCGCTCATCCTGTTCTTCGTCGGATACAAGCTGCTCGGCGTACTGGGCGGCACGGCAATCTTCATGGTTGCGATTGCCGCCGCCGTCGTCATTTCCAAATGGAAGCTGGGCCGAATTTCCCCGATGATGTGGATGTCTGCGATCCTGGTACTCGTCTTTGGCGGCCTGACCCTCTATCTGCACGACCCCAAGTTCATCCAGATCAAGCCGACGATCATCTACAGCATCTTGTCGGCGATGCTGTTCGGCGGCCTGTTGCGCGGTCGCGCGTTGCTCAAATCCGTACTCGAACACGGCTATGACGGGTTGAGCGACAGGGGCTGGCTCCTCCTTTCGCGTAACTGGGCCTGGTTCTTCGCGGCCATGGCCGTGATCAACGAGATATTGCGCCGGAGCGTGGGGTTCGATGCCTGGCTGACGATCAAGGTCTGGGGCGTAACGATCCTGACGATCCTGTTCGCCACCGCAAATGTCCCGATGCTCATGCGCCACGGGCTGGGCGCGGAGGAGCAGGATTCAGCTCAATAGGGCGTGCCGCTTAAGGCAGTGCCGCAGCTGATCGTAACTCAAGTTCAGCGCCTTTGCCGTTGCCCGCTGATTGTGCCTGTGCTGCGCAAGCGTGGCTTCGAGTATCTGGCGCTCATGCGCCAGAACGGCGCTGCGAAGATCACCCACCGCCGCCGCTGCGCTCTCTACAGGGGCCGGAGTTTCTGCGGCCGGTTCGTCCTTGGTATCCGCCTTGTTGGCAGCATCCTTAGCTGTGGGTTGCGGCCGCCAGGGAGAGGCGAAGGGGTCGAATTCGATCGTGTCTACCGGCGCATCGGTGTCGACCCAGCGATAGACCGCGCGCTCAACGACGTTTCGCAACTCGCGGACATTGCCGGGCCAGTCATAGGATTTGAGCTGGGCAAGCGCTTCGGCCGAAAAACCGGGCCAGCGCGGCCATTCCATCTCTGCCGCCATGCGCCTGCCGAAATGATCGGAGAGAACCGTTATGTCTCCCTCGCGCGCCCGAAGCGGCGGCAGCGTCACCACCTCAAAGGCCAGACGATCGAGCAGGTCGGCACGAAAGCGCCCCTTGTCGACCAACGCCGGCAGATGCTCGTTCGTGGCCGCGACAATCCGCACATCGACCCGGATCGCGCGGTTCGACCCGATACGTGTGACTTCGCCATATTCGACCGCACGCAACAGGCGCTCCTGCGCTGCCGCGGAGAGGGTCGCGAGTTCGTCGAGAAACAGCGTTCCGCCATCGGCCTCTTCAAACCGGCCCTCGCGCGCCTTCGTCGCGCCGGTAAAGGCGCCTGCCTCATGCCCGAACAATTCGGCCTCGATCAACGTTTCGGTGAGCGCCGCGCAATTCATCGTGATGAAGGGGCCATCCCATCTCGGGCTTAGCCGGTGAAGGCGTTCGGCCACCAGTTCCTTGCCCGTCCCGCGCTCGCCGATTACAAGGACCGGCCGGTTGAGCGCCGCTGCACGGCTTGCCCGTTCGACGCTGTCGAGAAAGGCGCTGGACTGGCCAACGAACTGAGTGGTTCTTTCCATCACCACTTGTTAGTATATTTCACCAACTTATGGCAAGATGAATTCAGCCTGACTCACTTGTTCACCGCGTGTAAACCCCGAAATTCTGCCAAAAATTCAAAACTGGCACGGCTCATGCTTAGGTATTGGCAAGCCGGTCACCCCCCGATCGGCAGGATCAATGCCAAGGTTCAGGGAGAACTCAGATGAATACGTACAATGGTTACAATCTTCGCGACAGCATCACCGCCGCCATCGGCAGCCTGACAGCTGTTTCGCTCAGCGTTCTGTTCGCTGCCACTTGCCTGATCGGCGCCGTTGGCCCGGCAGCCGCCGCTACCCCGGCGCAGGCACAGGCCTCGATCGCGATGCCGCTGGCATGAACGACCTGATACCTGCCTCCCCCCCCAGGCAGGAAAGCCCCGGCCGGGAGAGAACCCTTGCTCTCCCGGCCATTCGCCCCACCTACACCCGCCCCAACAAACCGCGTTTCAGTCCAGGAGTTACTTCAATGGGAATTTTTTCACGCACGCGCGACATCATCGCCGCAAACGTCACCGACCTTCTCGACAAGGCGGAAGACCCCGCCAAGATGATCCGCATGATCATCCTGGAAATGGAAGAAACGCTGGTCGAGGTTCGCGCCACGGCCGCCCGCAACATCGCCGACCAGAAGGAAATGCGCCGCCACATCACCAAGCTCGAAAAGCTTGAAGAGAGCTGGACCGAGAAGGCCGAGCTGGCGCTTTCCAAGGATCGCGAAGACCTGGCCAAGGCCGCGCTGGTCGAACGCCAGAAGGCGACAGACATGGCCGAGCAGCTCCAGACCGAAATCGGAGCGCTCGATGAGGCGCTGAAGGCTTCCGAAGCAGACATTTCGAAGCTTCAGGCAAAACTGCGCGAAGCGCGGGCCCGCCAGAATGCGATCATGACCCGGCTCGAATCCGCCCATAACCGCATCAAGGTGCGCGAGGCCTATGCCGGCTCCAAGGTCGAGGAAGCGTTTGCGCGCTTCGATGTTCTCGAACGTCGCGTCGATTTCGCCGAAGGCCGGGCCGATGCCCTGTACATGGGCCAGGAACCCAAGAGCCTCGAGGAAGAGATCAACGAACTCAAATCATCCGAAAAGGTCGATGCCGCTCTCGAAGCGCTGAAGGCCAGCGTCGCGAAGAAGGGTTGAAATCATGGATGAGATCATAGTCGCGCCGATCGTCGTCGGGATCCTCTTTATCGGATTGCCCTGGCTGATCCTCCATCATGTCACCAAGTGGAAGACGTCCGCCACCCTTACCCGCGAAGACGAAAACCTTCTCGACGAGCTCCACGATATGGCCCGCCGCCTCGATGACCGCCTCGACACCGTCGAACGCATCCTGACGGCCGACAACCCCAACTGGAAATCCGGCGGAGAACTGGACGCGCCCGCACCGCGCATCTCCAACCGCCACTGATATCAAAATTTGCAAGGAGGATAAGACAATGTCCGGAAGCCGCACCAAATTCTACCTCGACAAGCAGAACGCCAAATGGTCGGGCGTTTGCGCCGGGATCGCCGATTATACCGGTTTTGACATCACCCTCGTCCGGGTCGGAACAGTCCTGCTCACGCTGATGACCTCGGGCTGGATCATTCCTGCCTACTTCATCACTGCCTGGCTCGCCCCCGCAAAGCCGGTGGGTCTCTATGACACTCTGGAAGACCAGAAGTTCTGGCAGGGCGTCCGTCAGTCACCGGCCCGCACGACCCGCGATGTCCGCGCCAAGTTCCGCGATATCGACCGCCGTCTCGCCGATGTGGAAACCTATTACACGAGCCGCAATTCGAGCCTCGCCAACGAAATCGAAAACTTGAGATAGGAATATTGCGATGGACCCCGTTGACGTCTTCATCACCCAATTGCCGTGGATCGTTCCGGTTGCGCTGAGCATCCCGATATTGGGAATTGGTGGATGGATTTACACAACCCGGCTTCGCGTCAAGAACGGATATCCGCTCGAAGGCACCTGGGGCCAAGCGATTTACCCAAAGGCCGATGGCGAAACTGTGGAGCGCGTGAAACTCCTGACCCAGGAAAACGCCCAGCTCCGCGCCGAACTTGGTTCGATCAAGGATCGCCTTGCCACCGTCGAGCGCATCGTCACCGATGAAGCCCATAGCCTGACGCGCGAGATCGAGGATCTTCGCGGCAAACCGGCAAATTAAGGAACCGACCGATGAACAACATTGCCAGCTGGATTTGGGTCCTCATCCCCCTCGCCGCGATCGGCATCGCCCCTTTCAGGATGTGGATGCGGATCAAGGAACGTCAGCTTGACCTCCAGTCGGAGATGACGGCCGAAAAGACTGCCCAATATGCCGCACATACAGAGCGGCTCGAACAAAGGATGAGGGTTCTTGAGCGCATTATCACCGACAAGGGGATCGAAGTCTCTGACGAGATCGAGAGCCTCCGCGACAAGCCGCTGAACTAGAATAACCGCCCCAGGGAGAAAATAGATGAACGTTCCGGAAATGATCGTGATGATCGTCGCCATCTCTGCCGTGGCGAGCGTATTGAGAGCGAAATACGGCATCGTCCGTCGCGGTCGGGGCCGACACGCCGAGGAGGTGTATGTCGGCAAGCCGCTGGCCGATCCCGATACGGACCGTATGCGCGAAGAAATCAGGACGCTGAAAGAACGCATTGCCGTTCTCGAGCGCCTCGCAACCGATACCAGCAGCGCCGTGCAGCTCGATCGCGAGATCGAGAAGCTCCGCTGAGCCTCATGCGAACGACAGGAGGTCGTTATGGACTATGCAACGCTTTACCTCATCATGGCGGCGACGGCATTGGCAGCCATTGCCCTGCTGGCGTCGGTAGGCCTCAAGGGGTTCAAGGCTTGGCTTGATCTGAAGCGTGCCGAACTCGACGCGCACCGCCAGGGGCCTGCCACCCCCAATACAAACAACCGCATCGAAATCGCAGACCTCAAGGAACGGATCCGCAAGCTCGAAGCGATCGCGGCAGGGGTGGACCTTTAAGGCCCTCCCCTGCTAGCGGCAGGCCATGCCAAGCCTTGCCGAACTGCAGGAAGAATATGAATTCCTCGATGGCGACGACCGCTATCGCCTGCTGATCGACTTAGGGAGGGTACTCGAGCCGATGCCGGATGCCCTCAAGACGGACGCTACGCTGGTCAGGGGATGCTCAGCCAGCGTGTGGGTCTATCCGACCCGCCTTGATGATGGCCGGCTCCACTTCCTTGCCGATAGCAACGCCGCCATCACCAAAGGGATCATCGCACTGATTCTGTTGAGTGTGCAGGACAAACAGCCCGCTGCCATCATCGAGACCGATATCGAGGCGGCCCTCGCACCCTTCGATCTTCGCAACCAGCTCAGTTCGAACCGCACCCAGGGCATCCCGAACATGATCTCGCTAATCAACCAAACAGCGTCGCGCCTTCTTTAACCGGAGCCCATTCTGCAATAGGATCGGATCATGTTCCGGCGATTGTCCCTTCCGCTTCTGCTGATCCTTGCCACCCCGGCCCATGCGGCCGAGCGCAGCTTTCTGATTGCGGGAGAATCCTTTCCCGAGTCCGATATCATCGATGCACGTGCCCAGCCTGAGCTTGACGGCACATCGTCGATCCGGATCACCTTCAGCGAGGCGGCGGCAAAGCGCATCGCACTTGCAACCCAGCGCCTTGCCGGAAAGCCCGCGCACGTCGCGCTCGACGATGTCGCGGTTGCCGATCCCGTCGTGCGTGATCCCATCCGTGACGGCGTTCTCCAGCTGAGCGGAGCCTGGACGATTGCAGACGCGGAGGCACTTGCGAAAAGGATATCGGGCAAGGACCCCCTGCCCGACAGCCTCGAAGAATAGCGCCTAGAGCGCCAGCCGCCGTTCTTCTGCGGACCGCAAGACCTCATAGGCCGTCTGGACCGCCTGGAAACGCCTTGCAGCTTCAACATCCCCGGCATTCACATCGGGGTGGTTTTCCTTCGCCAGCGTGCGCCAAGCGGCCTTTACCGCTTCGAACTCGGCATCGATTTCAAGCCCCAGAATGTCGAGTGCACGCATCTCGTCGCGGCTGCGCGACCCATCCCCCGGACCGCCCCAGCCATAATGCTTGGCGTCCTGGAAACCACTGGCATCGCGGCGCTCATTGGCTTCGCGTTCGGCGGCCTCTTCGGCGCTCAAGCCCTGAAAATAGTCCCAGTTGGAATTATATTCGGCGGCATGCTGGAGGCAGAACCACCAGCGTTCGGGGCTGTTGGGCGCCTTTGGCGCCGGGCGATCGCCCGGGTTGGTGCAGCCATAGCGGTCGCACAACCGAACCTTGACCGCGTCGCGCGAGGTTCCATAGCCGCGCCAGCGCGGAAAACCCCAATCATCGGATCTCGTTTTTCTGGACATAGACTGACCTCTTTACCAATAGGGGCCGGGGAAAGCCATTCAATAGAGACGGGGGCGATGATTTCAGGCGAGAAAGTCATAGATATCGGCGCTTCGAGATGGCAATGTCGGCCACTCGCGCGCCTGTCGGTCACAGTCGCGGCGTTCATGCTGGCCGCTGCCACTGGAACGCCCGTCGCGACACCCAACATCGAAGCCGTGACGCTCGACCGGACATCATTTTCGGTCGCAAGCTTGAAAGGCAATGTTGTCGTGATCAATTTCTGGGCAACATGGTGCGCGCCCTGCCAGGCCGAAATGCCGGTGCTGGATGCCTATTATCTCGCGCACCGCGACAGCGGGCTGGCGCTGATGGCCATCAGCATGGACGATTCCGGTAAGCAAAAGGCCGTGAGAAAATTGGCGGGGATGTTCCACTTCCCCGTCGCGCTCGCACGCGACGCCAAATTACCGTCCACCTATCGGCCCACCCAGCTTCCTGCGACGCTGGTGTTCGACCGGCGCGGCGTCCTGCGTTTTGACAGCCGACATACCAAGGCTCCGGCGCTGGACAGCCCCGCGCTCGACAATCTCATCGGCCCGCTCCTCGGCGAAAAAGCGGGCCGATGAGAAATCTCTAGAGCTTGTATTGCAAGCCGAATGACAGCGTGATTTTCGGGGCCAGCTGGTAGCCATTCACACGCTGGTAAAGCGGAAGCTGGACAATGCCGAAGGCCGACAGGCCGTTGCCGACCTTTGCAGAAACACCCGGAGCGAGATAGAGTTGTTCGCCGCCGCTGTTCGGCCCGTCTGCGTTGAGCCCGCGATCCTGTCCAGCTAGCCGCAGGTTCAGTTGAAGCTGCGGGGTGATTGCTTTCCAGCCGACATAGCTGGCCCCGGCTGATAATGTGACCGCGCTACCGGGGCGATAAGCGTCACGCCGATTGAGCGAAATTTGGCCCTGGGCTTGCAAGACATAGTCGAAGGCACCAGCAAGCCTGCCGAAATGATAGGCCCCGATGATAGCATCGACAGTGCCGGAGCCTGGCTGCAACCCGCGATCGACTTCGTTGCCGGCTTCGGGGCCGGTCCGGAACGTCTGATGGAACCTGCCGGTCGGCAGCTTCAACCCAAACTGGATACCCGTAATGCCCGCCCCTCCGAAGCCCTGGAACCGCGCCGTCGCCCGGATATCACCGATTCCGTGGGTTCGCGACGTGCTGGCATCGATCTCATCTTCGGTAATCGTGCGGTGCGGACGAGAGAGGAAGGGGATCTGCAAATTGACCGCCCATTCGGGGCTGAGGGCATGATCGACCGCAAGATCGGCATAGTGGTTATAAGTATGGTCCTCGATCTCGCGATCTGTGGGGAATGCGATCGCTAGACGATCGACAATGTGTCCGCCTGCTCGCAGCTGCGTTTGAGGCACATAATCGTAGCGCAGGGATATTGTTGTTCCTGGTTGGGCGACGAGACCCTGGCTCAACCAATCCGAGGTCAGATTGCAGCCGCAGCTTGAACAGGCGGCGGCCGGGGCAGCGATTGAAAGCACAAACACGCACGCAGACGCGCGCAATATTGCATTGATTGGCATTTGAAATTCCTGACTTGAAGACGCGGATTGCCACGCCGAAAAGGCTTGGCGTCGGAATCAGGAAAGGAGTGGAGGCCCTCGTGCGGGCGGCGGCGGCGCGGCAAGACCCCGACCGATTGCGATAACGTGATGGGCAAAGGAAATCGGGCCAGATCGCCGGAACGCAAAGCCGATGAGCAAGGCGGGCGCCATTGCGACCAACACAAGCCCAAGACACGAGAACACGCAAGCCCCCGACATCTTCCCGCTCTTGTCGGGGGACGACTTGTGAATCTTGCCATCTGCATCGATCCAGGCTTCGACCATACCCGAGCCTGTGCAGAGGGTGATCGTCGGCTGACCACCATTGGAAGATGGCATCCAGCCCGACGGCACAAGTACCCGCGCCGCCAGCGCCAACGCAACGAACGCAAGCAACAGATGCCGTCTGGCCTGACTGATCCCCCGAGTCATGATCGTTTCTTTGCGTCCGCCGCACGTTTCTCGCAAGCGGTCAAATAAGGTCAAAAGGGCCAACAGCCCGTTAAAAGTGCCAGAGGGTCTGTAAGCCGGGTTCTGTCCGGGCGGCGAACCGCCCTGTGCGACCATTCCTCTAGGCAACGGATCGCTCCGCCGCTCAAGCAACCAACCCGGGCGACTGGCAGGAGGATGCCATGCGCCGCCCCTATTCGGTCTTGCTCCCGGTGGGGTTTGCCCTGCCACCCCTGTTACCAGAGGTGCGGTGCGCTCTTACCGCACCATTTCGACCTGGCCGGCACGAGTGCGCGGTGGTGTGTTTTCTGTGGCACTTTCCCTGGGGTCGCCCCCGCCGGACGTTATCCGGCACCGTTCCTCGCTGGAGCCCGGACTTTCCTCCCCTGCGCAGTTACCCACACAGCAGCGGTCGCCCAACCCTCTGGCGGGCAGCGCTCTAGGCCATTTCGTAGCCAAAAGGCAATTATCGCTTGCCGCTCGCTGCCTTCAGCGCCTTCAGGCCTGCTGCGACCGTCACCAGCGGCTTGTATCCCAGTTCGGCGCGCGCCTTCTTGTCGTCGAGCGTGCAATCGCGCGACATGACCATTGCGGCATGCGCCGTCAGCGGCGGCGCGCCCTTGAGCGGGAACAGGCTCCAGACCGTTTCACACAACATCCCGCCGAGATCGGCGACCCAGGCCGGGATCGACCTGTCCGGCAAGGTCAGGCCCCGGCTTGCCGCCATACCGGTGATCATGTCCTTCATCGAAATGGTGCCTTCATCGAGGATGAAATAAGCCTCCCCGCCCCGGCCCTTTGTCAGCGCAAGTTCTATTCCCTGGACAAGATTATCGATATGGGTGGTGGACGTCATCGCGGCTCCGCCGCCGATCCACATCCATTGCCCCGATTTCGCCATTGCCTCGACCGTGGGCAGCAGGGTCGTATCGCCCGGCCCCCAGATAAAACGCGGGCGCAGCACGATCGTTTCGAAAACTCCGGGTTCATTGGCGGCGCGCACGCGGAGTTCCGCCTGCGCCTTGGTCGCACAATAGGGATAGGGGGAGTCGGGCGAAAGCGGATAGGTCTCGTCCGCATTGTGGATGTCCTGCCCATGGACGATAGCCGCTTCGGTGCCGATATGGACGAAGCGCTTGACGCCGGCCGCGCGCGCCGCATCGAGCACACGCTGGGTTCCCAGCACATTGGCGTTGTACCAGGCATCGCGCGGCCCCCAGGCCTCGACAAAGGCGGCGCAGTGCACCACGGCCTTACAGCCTTTCAGATGCGCGGCCTCCAGAGTGTCCAGATCGCAGCGAAGCGGCTTTGCCCCCATTGCTTCGATCGCCTTGTCCGAGCGTTCGGAGCGAGACATGGCCACGACCTTGTGGCCTTTCGCGATCATGGCGCGGGTCGCCGCGCCGCCGACAAAGCCGGAAGCACCGGTTACAAATATCTGCATCAATCGTCCCCCGTTGGTCTGGGCAGCAGCAACGCAAGCAACTTTGCCCGGCATTCCCCGTCGATGATCCCGTCGATCGTGGCAGGACGAAAGCGCCGCTGGAAGGCGCGGACCGCCGCCAGCGGGTCTGTCACCTCATAGCCGAAGCGTTCGAGCGCGAGCAGGAAGCCAGCGTCCGTCCAGTGCGGGTCCATCAGGTTGCGGGTCGGGCTCGGCAGGGCAAGGCGGAGCTTTGCAAGCCTCTCCCAGGGGAACAGCTCGCCCGGATCGTCCTTGCGCGCCGGCGCGATGTCCGAATGGCCAACGACATTGCCTCGGGTGATGCGATAACGCAGAGTGATTTCCTGCATCAGCGGGATAAGCGCGTCGATCTGGGCGACGGGGAACGGACGGTATCCGAATTCGTGACCCGGGTTGACGATCTCGATCCCGACGCTGGCCGAATTGATGTCGGTCACCCCGCGCCAGAAGGATTTCCCCGCGTGCCACGCGCGCTTGGCTTCATCGACCATCCTTACGACCTGCCCGTCTTCGGCAATGACGTAATGGGCCGATACCTTGGCTTCGGGATCGCTCAGCCGGAGGATGGCCGACGCGGCGTCCGGCATTCCCGTATAGTGCAGGACGACCATCGTGACCGGCAGCGCCCGTTCATCGAAATTGGGCGATGGCGTGTCGATGATCGCGCTCATGATCCCTGCCCTGCTTCCTTCGCCCTTGCCGTCCGCGTCGTGACGATGGCGACGCCGACCATCACGATCACCCCGCCGAGGATCATGTGCGACGTCAGCCTGGTTCCGAAATAGAGCGAGGACGCGATTACGGCAATCACCGGTGCAACCAGGGTCAGCGGGATCACGCTCGACACCGGGTGGCGTTGGAGAAGGATGCTCATCGCGCCCTGCCCGATCACGGTCGAGCCCAACGCAGAGAAGAGAATCCAGCCAAAGGTCGAGAGCGGCAGTGCGGGCAACTCGGCAAAGCTCTGCGGCTCGAACCAGAACGCGACGGGAAACAGCACCAGGCTGCCGACAAGGCCCACCCAGGCATATATGGTCAGGACCGGCGTCCCGATCAGCCGCCGCTGGATCAGCGAGCAGAACGCCCAGATGAGGCAGGAAATTGCTGTCAGGGCAATGCCGAACTGTTCATGCACGGCGGCAGGATCGAAAACCAGCATGACGACCCCGCCAAAGGCCAGTACGATGCCCAGAATCCGCGGTCCGTGTATCTTTTCGCCGAGAAAGAGAACGGCCATGATCAGCGAAAACGGCACGCCGAGCTGGCCCGCAATCGCCAACGCGCTGATATTGTTCGACACCGCAAGCGACAGGTTGACGAAGATATAGAAAAGCGCGCCCGACATCAGCCCGAGCAGGAGCAGTTCGCGCATCTTGCCTGGGATAATCTTCAGGCCGGGCAGGCAGATGATGAGCACCATTGCCTGGCGCAGCCAGGCCGCCGCAAGGGGCGACACAAGGTCGACCCCCATCTTCACGGCGATGAGGTTCAGGCCCCACATCAGGTTCATGACACAGGCGATCAGGATATCGCGTGCCGTGAGTCCATCGGGGGCGGGATGCCGGCTGATCTGCGAATCCATGCCCTCCCTTAGACCTTCCTCCGGGCGGATAGGGAAGGCTTTTATGCGGCGCGAATGGTCGCCCCGAACAGGAGGAACGGTTCGGAAGGATCGGATGCCTGGATCATTCCGCCGCCGGATGTCGCCAGCTTGTGCGCAAGCCACGCCGCCGCGGCGCGTGGCGCCAGCTTGTCCTCATCGACTTGGCCGAGCAATGCGAGGCGAAGCTCGGGATCGAGCACAAGCCGATCGCCCTCCGCACGAATGACGATTTCGGTGATTCCGTCGCTTGTTTCGGCGCCGACATCGAGCCGCCCGCCCCGCACGAGCGCGTCGCCGGCGATCAGCGCAAGGTTCAAGAGGAGCTTGATCGCGGGCTTGGAGAGGGTGGCATCGCCCACGAGCCAGCCGAGCTGGACCCGCCCCCCGGCGCCGAAAACGCCTTCGATCGCGGTTTTTGCCTCGCGCGCATCGACCTGGTCGCCAAAGCCACCGGCGGCGCCGAAGGCAAGGCGAAAGAATTTGAGCTTGTTGGCAGAGGCGCGCGCGCTATCCGAAAGCAATTCGAGGACCTTGCCGCGCATTTCGGGATCGTGCTCATCGGCCAGTAGTTCGATGCCGTTATTGAGCGCCCCGACCGGGCTCAGCAGATCGTGGCACAGCCTCGAACACAAAAGGCTCGCAAAATCGATCGCGTCCATTGCCATGTTGTCAAACCCCCTGATCCGCTGCCCCATTGGCCGAAGCGCGCGGCGGTTGCAAGGCAGAGCGTTCAGTCCGGAGAAACTATCGCGACTTCGTCAAACCGGCCCTGACCCGCTACCAGCCATGCACTGATGCGATTGCCCGCAACGATCAACCAGAGTTTCTGTCCACCATCGGCGGATTCGCTATCGCGCAACGAGGGCGCGCCCGCGCCATTGGGATGCGAGTGATAGCAGCCGATCAGCGTCGGCCCGCCGCTCCGCTGCGCCTTGTGCGCGGCGATCAGCGAGGCCGGGTCGATTTCGAATGTGTCGGCCGGTTTTGCGGCAACATTTGCGCAGGGCTGGATCGTTGTAACTTCCACGCCCTCGGTCCCGAACAACAGCCCGCAGACCTCGCGCTCCGGCGCTGCTGCCGCTTCGGCCAGCATTTGCGCCTGGAGCAGACTTGATATTCGCACAGCCATCGCCACATCCCTAAGCGATGACAAACGGGGGTTCCAGCGTGAACGCGACAATCACGGCCGAGATGGACGGTTGGCGGCTTGACCGCGCGCTCGCCACGCTTGTGCCGCTTCTGTCGCGCGAGCGGATCAAGGCGCTGATTTCCACGGGCGAAGTGACGCTTGGCGGGGCGGCGGCCCGCGATCCTTCGGCCAAGGCTCGGACGGGTGCGGCCTATACGCTCACAATCCCCGAGCCACGCCCCGCAACCGCCGAAGCGCAGGACATCCCGCTCCAGATCGTTTTCGAAGACGAGCACCTCCTTGTCGTCGACAAGCCGGCCGGGTTGGTCGTCCACCCGGCGGCCGGCAATCTAGACGGAACGCTGGTCAACGCGCTGCTCCATCATTGCCGGGGCAAGCTTTCGGGCATCGGCGGGGTGGCCCGGCCCGGGATCGTCCACCGGATCGACAAGGACACATCGGGGTTGCTGGTCGTCGCAAAGACCGACCGGGCGCATGAAGGGCTCTCCAAACAGTTCGCGGCGCACACCATCGAACGACGTTATCTGGCCATCACCAACGGGATTCCGAACCCTCCGAGCGGCACCGTCGATGCCCCGCTGGCGCGTTCGCCGCAGAACCGCAAGAAGGTGGCGATTGTCGACGCCGGCCGCGGCAAGCGTGCCGTGACTCACTACCGCCTGCTGCAACCGCTCAAGGATGCGGCACTGGTCGAATGCCAGCTTGAGACCGGGCGCACGCATCAGGTGCGCGTGCACATGGCCTCAATCGGCCACGCCCTGCTCGGCGATCCGGTCTATGGCCGGACGCGGCCCGCGCACCGCGAGATATTGAAGGATCTGGGATTCCACCGACAGGCATTGCACGCCGCTGTGATTGGTTTTGTTCATCCCGTTGATCGTAAAAATTGCAGGTTCGAAAGCAAAATTCCGGACGATATGCAGAGACTGTTCAGCATTCTCAGTATATAGAGAACACAAGTAAGCGCCAGGTCATCACGACCGACGCGCAGGGAGAAGTAGTTAAAATGGCTGCAAAATCAGTCGCTGTGAAGTCGAACGTCCCCGCCACCATCCCGGCACTCGGGAGCGAAGCCGGACTCAATCGCTATCTGGCCGAAATCCGGAAATTTCCGCTGCTTTCGCCGGAAGAGGAATATATGCTCGCCAAGCGTTTTCAGGAACATCAGGATCCTGAAGCAGCGGCCAAGCTTGTCACCAGCCACCTTCGCCTCGTCGCCAAGATCGCGATGGGCTATCGCGGCTATGGCCTGCCGGTCAACGAGCTGATCTCCGAAGGCAATATCGGCCTGATGCAGGGCGTGAAGAAATTCGAGCCGGACCGGGGCTTCCGCCTCGCCACCTATGCAATGTGGTGGATCAAGGCCTCGATCCAGGAATTCATCTTGCGCTCGTGGAGCCTCGTGAAGATCGGGACGACCGCCGCGCAGAAGAAATTGTTCTTCAATCTCAGGCGGATGAAGAGCAATCTTGCCGCGTTTGAGGATGGCGACCTGCGCCCTGAGGATGTGGCGAAGATCGCGAAAGACTTGGGCGTCACTGAAGCCGAAGTCATCAGCATGAACCGCCGCATGGCGAATGGCGGCGATACTTCGCTCAACGTCTCTCTGAACGAGGACGGTGAAGGCCAGTGGCAGGATTCGCTGGCCGATACCGGCCCCTTGCAGGACGAAGCCTTTGCCGATGCTGAGGAGCGGGTCGTGCGCCATGCGCTTCTGGTCGAAGCGATGACCGCGCTCAACCCCCGCGAACAGAACATCCTGACCGAGCGCCGCCTCGTCGAAGAGCCCAAGACGCTCGAGGAATTGAGCCAGGCACACGGAGTCAGCCGCGAACGAGTACGCCAGATCGAAGTGCGGGCGTTTGAGAAGCTGCAAAAAGCAATGATGAAGATTGCGGGCGAAAAGCGGCTGTTGCCCGCCTGACCTAGAATCGGCGCGCGAATCCGAAATAGGCCTCCCTGTCAGGCGTTGCGCCGTTGAGGCCGGCAACGACGCCGACATCCAGTTGGATGTTGCGGCCCGCCATCCAGGCGAGCGAGGTGCTCGCATTGGCGCGCGAAGTGGCACCGGCAGGATCGCGATCGCGGAAAAGTGCCGCATCGACGGCCAGCGACAAATGATGATGCAGGTCCAGACCGAACCCGGCGACGCTGCCATAGGCAATGTGCCGCCCGCTCCCGCTCGCGTTGACCGCGGCATCGATCTCCGGCGTGAGATCCACTTCCAGCCGGTCCGAGAGATTGAACGACAGCGGCAGCATTGCGCCGCCGCCCCAGTCGCCTGCGGCCAGAGCACCACTGCCCGTCGGCACGGTGACGAACAGCCTTACGGCGGCCGGGCCGTTGATCTGGCCGAGGCCACGCTGCACCGCCAGTATCAGGTCGCCACTGCTACGGTGGTGACTTCTGTTCCCATTCGCATTGTCGCGCCGGTTCACAAACCCCAAGGGAGTCCAGCCGAGTTGAATCTCTGCCCGCTGTGAGAGCCCGGCCCGGACCAGGGCTTCGCCCAGCAGGACAGTATCGGCATTCTCCGCGGCATCATGCTCGTGAATCCAGTCGGCAACCCCCACCTCAGCCATGATCCGTCCCGGCTCGAGTGTGCAGGGCGGGGTCGCCTGACCGGGGCGGGCGGCACAAAAATCTCGCTCGGCGGCGCTTGCAGACCAAGCCGAAAAGGCAAGCGAGAAAGCGGCAAGACAAAGGACAGCGCGGTTCATTTAGTCTCCAATGTTGCTTGCGGCAGGGTTCCGGGCATGCACTGTTCGGGCGCCCTCGGCATTTCGCGACAATCCCATAGGCTCTTCTCCGGCGCCTTGCCGGCCAACTGATAGCTGAACAGGGCCAAGCCACGCTTTGTCCGGAATTCGGCCATATTCGCAGGCGATGTGCCGCGCCGCCAGCCAAGGACGGTGCAGCGCGTCCTTTCCCCGCACAAGGCCCTGGCGACGAGCGCATAGCTTCCCGGCGCGCGATTCAGATCGAGAGTCAGGCCGAACAGCCCCTTGTCCGGATCCGACACTGCCAGGCTGTTGCCTTTCAAATTGGGTGCACCGCCGCCGGGCTGAGGCATGGGAACGGACGTCCCCAGCTGACGATTCGCGGCCTGTTTCTGCAAACGATCGACAAGCGCGAGGATATCCGCGTCGTCTGGCTTCGGCATGACGAAGGCGGAGCCTTCCTTGGGCGCATGCGCCGGAGACAGGGCCGCCAGCTTCGCGATTGCCGGTTCGGACGCGCCGGGCGGGCGGTGCATCGCGGCGCGCTGCCCCCAGAATCCGCGAAACCGGAAAAACAGATGCGTGCCGACTTGGGCGATCTTGTCGAGCGAGCCGCTCCAGTTCGGCACGACCCAGTCGGTATGATAGTGGGTGGCAAGGCCAACCGAGGGATCGACCCGGCCGCCGAGTGCCAGTTCGGCAATGGCCTGAGCGCGCAGCCAGGCCTTGTCTGACGGAGCGCGCCGCACGAGCGCCCCATCGCAGGTAAAGGTAAACTGGCATCCCGTTGCGCGATCCTGACCCTGGAAGACGACGCCGCAGACGGTTTTCGGGAATGCCGGGTGCATGAGTCGATTGAGAACCACCTGGACAACGCTGCGTTCGCCGGTCGCGTCATCGCCAGCCTCATACCAGGCCGCCGATGCGAGGCAGTCGCGCGCACGTTCAAAATCGGGAGCCTTGCGTTCGAGGTAATATGGCTGCGCACGCACGAGCGGCGCTTTGGAGAAGGGGATGGATGCGTTGATTGCGCGTGCCTTTTCAGGGGGGACCGCCAGCAATTCCACGGGGGCGACCTCGGGCGGCTTTTCGACCGAAATCCTGGATTTCCCGGGCAGCGCCGGTTGGCGAAAGCTGAGCGCAGCGAAAACCCAGGCGATGGCGATTGCCGCCAAGAGCGCGACAAACATCATGAGGCGATTGGCGGGGCTCAAAGCCCGCCATGCGCCTGTCAGCTTGCGGCCCCAGCCCGTGATGCGTTCGAAACTCCCCACAATCCTCCAAATATTGCATCTGAAGCGGATCGGTTCCAACCAAATCTGCACTGTCAGCTTTGATATGCGCTGCACAGATGAGGCCTTGTCGGGCGGCGGCCTCGCTGGCTATGTGGCGGCATGGCGGCGCGCAGAAACCGGAATTTCTTCTATCGCACGGGCTCGATCCTTGGCCGGGGGCTTCTCTATTTCGTGGTCGGCTCGATCCTTTGGGTCGTCGTCTACAAGTTCGTCCCGCCGCCGATCACGTTCACGATGATCGGCGATGTCCTCTCGGGCCACAGCCTGCACAAGGACTGGATGAGCCTGTCCGCAATGGACCCCGACATGGCGCGCGCCGCGATTGCCGGGGAAGATGGAAAATTCTGCGTCCATGACGGGTTCGATCGCGAGGCGATCATCAAGGCGGCCGAGCGCAATGCCCGTGGCGGCCGCATCCGCGGGGGATCGACAATCAGCCAGCAGACGGCAAAAAATGCGTTCCTCTGGCAAGGCGGCGGCTTTTTCCGCAAGGGGCTCGAGGCCTGGTTCACGCTCCTCATCGAAAACGTCTGGGGCAAGAAGCGGATCATGGAAGTCTATCTGAACGTTGCCGAGACGGGCATCGGTACCTACGGCGCCAATGCCGGGGCACAGCGTTATTTCGGGCATGACGCGAGCGATTTGAGCCCCACCGAAGCGGCACGGATCGCAGCAATCCTCCCTCTTCCCAAGAAGCGCGACGCCGTGAGCCCGACCGGCTTCACCCGCCGCCACGGCAACCGGCTTGCAGCCAATGTCGGCGTCGTCCGGCGCGATGCGCTGGATGCGTGCTTGCGCTGACTAAAACGGCAGCTTGAATCCGGGCGGCAACGGCAGGCCGCTTGTCATCTTGGTCATTTCCTCGTTCGCAACCGCATCGGCCCTCGTGCGCGCGTCGTTGATCGCTGCCACGACCAAGTCCTCGACGATCTGCTTTTCAGAAGGGTTGAGAAGGCTTTCATCAATTGCGACGCCAAGGATGCGGCCCTTGGCCGTAGCGCGGATTTTTACGAGCCCGCCGCCTGCCACGCCCTCGACTTCGATCGAATCGAGATTGGCCTGCGCCTGCCCCATCTGTTCCTGGACATTCTGCGCGATCTTGAGAATGTCATCGAGCGACTTCATGCAATCAAACTCCGTTGTTCTTCGCTGTCAAAATCGATCAGTTCGGCATCCGGGAAGGCCTGCATCGCGGCCATGATGGCCGGATCGGCAAGGATTGCCTCGCGCGCCTCATTCTCGCGCTGCCGGTCCTGGTCAAGCAGCGATGGCGCCGCTCGCTCTTCGGTGAGTTCGACCTGCCAGGCCGTACCGGTAAGGGCTTTGAGCGCGGCCGCCAGATCGCGCGCGAAATCGTTCGGGAGCGGCTTGACCGCGGCCAGAACCAGCTCCGGCGGGGCATAGCGCACAAGCCCGGCAAAATCGTGCAATTGCTGACCCATGTGCGGCTTGCCATTGGTTTCGAGCAAGGAAATCAAGCCCGGGAAATCAGTAGGCACCGGACAGAGCGATGTCACAGGCCCCTGCGTTGCGGCCGGTGCGATGCTTCCGGGAGCGGCAATGGCCTGCCCGGCCTCCAGCTTGCGAGCGAGTTCGCCGGGGTCGGGCAATTGGCTGGCATGGATGATCCTGAGCAGCGCCATGTCCGCCGCTTCGCCGGGGTGCGCCGCACGGGACACCTCTTCATGGCCTTTGAGCAACAATTGCCACAGGCGGTGAAGCAACGCGAAGGACAGGCTCGAAGCCCAGCCGTCGAGCGCCTCGCGCTCCTCTGCCGACTGGGTGACATCGACCGGCGCCCCCACTTTCGACAAGGTTGTCCGGTGCGTCAGTTCGAGCAGGCCACGCAGCACCGCGCCGGGCTCCACGCCGAGATCGCGCTGCTCCTGGAGCGCGACGAGCGCCCCGCCGGCGTCGCCCGCCAACAACATGCCAAACAGGCGGCGAACAGCCCCGCGATCGGAAAGGCCGAGCATTTCGCGCACCTGGACTCCGGTCACTTCGCCGCCGCCCTCAAGCGCGGCGTGCGCAATCGCCTGATCGAGGATCGAGAGCCCGTCGCGAACGGATCCCTCGGCCGCGCGCGCAATCAGCGCGAGCGCTTCATCCTCCGCCTTCACACTTTCGGCTTCTACCACTTTGGCAAAGTGCTGCGCCAGCAGGTCCGCCGAAATCCGCCGCAGATCGAAACGCTGGCATCGCGACAGCACCGTCACGGGAACCTTGTTTACCTCGGTCGTCGCGAACAGGAATTTCACATGCGGCGGCGGCTCCTCAAGCGTCTTCAGGAGCGCATTGAAGGCATTCTTCGACAGCATGTGCACTTCGTCGATGATGTAGACCTTGTAGCGGGCCGAGACCGCCGAATAGCGCACGGCCTCAATAATCTCGCGGACATCGTCAACGCCGGTATTCGACGCGGCGTCCATCTCGACGACATCCATATGCCGGCCTTCGGTGATCGCGACGCACGCCTCACACACATTGCAGGGATCGATCGTCGGCCCCTTTTCGCAATTCAGGGCCTTTGCAATGAGCCGCGCAGTCGATGTCTTGCCGACCCCGCGTACGCCCGTCAGCAGGAAGGCATGCGCCAGCCGGTCGCGCTTGATTGCGTTGCCGAGCGTCGTGACCATCGCATCCTGGCCGATCAGCTCCGAAAAGCGCTGCGGGCGGTATTTGCGGGCCAGCACCCGGTACGCCCCGGCAGAAGCCGGTTGCGGAGGATCGCCAAGATCGAAGCCGGGAAGATCGGAGGAGTCGGTCATCCTGTCCCTTCTAGTCGGTGCCCTGCCGAATGTCGAAAGGGGAAAAGGCCATGATCGCGGATCGACCCGGGGCAACCGGCCCTTTTCGGGTACAGTTTTACTTGACCAAGTTGAGAGTGTCCTGAAGGCCCGAATCCGCGTCCAGCCGTTGTATTGCATCGTCCGGCCGTTCGGGCCCTGCGGAGCGCAAGCCCTGCCCTCATCGCAGCGGCAAAGGCAGACGCGAAGCCGGGCTCATGATCGCGCGCCCAATAAACTCCGGACTTGCTGACCCCCGCCGCCCGTGCGGCCGAGGTGACGCTTTCGCCCTCGCGGAGCCGCGCCAGAACCACATCGTGCCAGGATTTTGGGCGCGGCCCGAGAAACGCCGCGCGCGCATCGCGCAAAGCGGACAAGGCCTGATCCCGCTGCTGCGCCGCCGCCCGAATATCCGATTTCCGCCTGAGTCTCATGGGATAGAAACGCTGGCAGAACACAGGACAATAGGAAAGGGATATTGCCGGAGGGTAGTGTCTCAGTTTGAATTTTGACGCGCCAGCCTATCGCGTCCGGCCGTCGCGTCCTGTATGCTTAGCGGAATGCAAGGAGTGCGCGATGTCATCGCCTAAGGTCTTTGTCGAGGAACAGCTTGCTCGAAGGGACGAGTTGACCAGTCGTATCGAAATGATGAGAAACTATTTGGCCGGTAAGTCAGAGAACGCCTTTGGCTCTGGCCGCGACTACGTGGACACGACGCAGGATGACATTGACCGCGACGAGGCTGAAATTGCCGCAATCGATGCTCGCATCGCACAATTGAGAGATGGCAATGCCTAAAGGTCCACACGGAGAGAAGCGACCGGCTGACGCAATCGGCCTTGCCGTCATGATCGACAAGATCTCCACTGGCGAGATTGAGGACGCACCGGCGATTTCGTTAGTCAATACCGGGAAGAAGCGGCGAAGCGTCAGAACTCGCCCTTAGGCGTATGAGATCATAGGGGTCGTCGGCTCTACCGCTAACCTTGTGCTTTGCGGCAATGTTTCTCAATTCGGTTGAGCCTGTGTAATAGCGACCACGCTTTTCGCCATGCGGAATTAGGAGGCCTTGATCGCACATTTTGCGCAAATCGCGGCTCGCAACTACGTCTGAAATCTCGTTGTCCGCCCGGTATCTGCCCGCCCTAACTCTCATTCCAAATGCAGCGTCCACCAACGTCACTTCGGCGCGATCTGGAAGGCCAAGAGACGCCGTTTCTGTGCTTACTTCATTGTAAACTTTGGTCATCCAATTGTTGCGTTTCACAAGGGTGTGGGCCTGCTGAAAATGAGCGGTGAGGCAGAATTGAATCCAAGGATGCGCGTCTCGCTCCGGATGCCACGCGCCCTGTCCAATCTGTGCCAAAATATTGTAATAGGCTTGTGTGTTTCGACCCAGCCACTCTTCAATCGATGAGAACACCGGACTCACCGTCCCGTCTCTGGATAAAACCAGCGTTTGTAGCGCCCGTGCCATGCGCCCATTTCCGTCTTTGAATGGGTGAATCATTGTAAAATTCAAATGCGCCATCGCCGCCTTTACCATAATGTGGCAGTCGGATGGCGCGTTCAGATACGCAACCAATTCGTCAATAAGTGCCGGAACATAGATTGCGTCGGGGCCTTCATAAACGCGCTCCTCTGTTGCCTCGTTCACAACATAAATATCACCTGGCCTCCATCGGCCAGGCATTTTCTTAAGGTTGTGCTGGAGCATCATAAAATGCAGGCCTCTCAGGAGCTGAGCGTGAAACTCAAAATGATCGTCCTCAGCAAGCTGCACAATGTAGGTCATTGCGTTCCGATAGCCGATAATTTCCCGCCAAGTTTCCTCGTTTGCATCCATTGGCTCCTCATCTTCGATGGCCGCCACAACATCGTCCATTGTGGCGTGGTAGCCCTCAATGCTGTTTGAACCCTGTATCGCGCGCGCGATTGAGTTGCGCCGCAGCATGCCGCTCCATCTTTTAGGCGTGTTGGCAATGTGGTATTTAAGCTGCTGTTTTTGAGCCATAATTAGCGCTATAACAGCATCGTCTTCGGGGAGCATTTTAGGTGGGGCAAAGATGCTCATAATATAAATTCCTTTCGTCGTTTGTATAATTACTAATTGACTTTAAGTCTAATGTCAATTATATAATGCGTATGAACAAGCTCTCTCACGCCAAGCGCATTCAAATCCTCGCAATGCTCTGCGAAGGCTCATCCATGCGCTCGATCAGCCGCGTTGTGGACGTGTCGATCAACACGGTTTCGAAGCTGGCGAGGCCTGCCTGATCCTGCATGACGAAACAGTGCGCAATGTGAAGGCAAGCCGTATCCAGTGCGATGAAATCTGGTCGTTCTGCCATGCCAAACAAAAGAACGTAGCGACGGAGAAGTCGGCCCCGGAAGGCGCTGGCGACGTCTGGACGTGGACAACGATTGATGCCGACACAAAGCTGATCGTCTCGTTCTACATTGGAGACCGTTCGGGCGAGAGCGCAATGGTTCTCATGGACGATCTGCGCGCGCGCCTCGCCAATCGCGTCCAGCATACCACAGACCAGCACAAGGCTTATCTGGAGGCCGTGGAAGGCGCTTTTGGTGCTGACGTGGACTTATGCACAGCTTGTGAAGCTCTACGGCCCTACAATCACCGCACCGGGCCGCTACAGCCCCACCGAATGCATCGGTGCGAAGAAGCAGCGTGTCGAAGGCAACCCCGACATTGCCCACGTCTCGACGTCCTATGACGAGTGATACAGATATTCGGCATTCCGGCGAAGCCGGGATAACGGGTGGGTGATAAAGGGGGAGCGGTAGGAGCCGGGCGACCCGATGCGAATTCGTTGTGGCTGCTTCCTTCCGGACCTGACCAGGTTGGCGAGTGCACCGTCCGCCCGACTCCCGCCGCGCATATGGTCGCGGCGGCGTCAAAAATCAACGCCCCTGCATGTTCCGGCTTTCGGGCGGGATCCGGACGGTCAGGCCGTCGAGCGCTTCGGTCAGGAGAATCTGGCAGGCAAGGCGGCTGTGGCGTGTCGCGCAGGCAGCGAGGTCGAGCATGTCTTCTTCCTCCTCCCTCGCCTTCGGAAGCCTGGAAAACCATTCGGGATCGACAATCACGTGGCAGGTCGAACAAGCCATTTGGCCCTCGCACGTCCCCTCCAGCGGCTGGCCGATCGCCTGTCCCAACTCAAGAAGCGACTGACCCTCCTGTCCTTCGGCTTCGCTTATGGCCTGACCGTCAGCGCTCTCGAAGCGGACACGGATCATGCGGCGATGGCCTGTTGGCTATCGGCGGCGTGAAATATGAGCCGCAGCGCCTCACGCAATTCCGCGATCGTCGTATAGCGCCCGAAGCCAAGCCGGATGCTCGAGCGGGCTTCATGATCGTCAAGCCCGATGGCGCGCAAGACATGGCTCGGCCTGCCCGATCCGCTTGCGCAGGCAGAGCCCGCGGAAAAGGCTATCTTGCGCAATTCGGAGATCAGTCGCGCGGCATCGAGCCCCTCGCGCCGCAGGTTGAGATTGCCCTTGTATCTCTTCGTCGTGGAGCCGTTGATCGTCCAGCCCTTGGGCATCATGCCCATCGCCACGTCCCAGAGATGGTTCACATGGTCCGCATCTGCCTCCTGGCGCTGCTGCGCCACCCTGGCCGCCACACCAAAGCCCGTGCACAGCGCCGGAGACAGGGTGCCCGACCGCAGCCCTCCTTCCTGCCCTCCGCCGTGGAGCAGCGGCTCGATCTCGACGCCGTCCCTCACCCAGAGCGCGCCAATGCCCTTGGGGCCGTGAATCTTGTGGGCGCTGATCGCGACAAGGTCCGGCCCTTCGGGAATATCCATCCGGCCAAAGCCTTGCACGGCATCGCACACGAATAGCGCACCCGCTTTGTGCGCGGCTTCAGCCAAAGCCTCAACGTGCTGGATCACGCCAATCTCATTGTTGACAAGCATGACGGAAACCAGCCCCGTTCCCCTTGCAATTTTGAGATCGGGATCAATCAGGCCGTCTGCCGCGACCGGCACCAGCCTGACCTTGCGGCGCTCCTTTTGGAGCCAGAGCGCCGTGTCACGAACGGCGGCATGCTCCGTTTCGGCAATCATCAGGCCGCCGCGACCCGGAATTCCGCGCAGCGCCCAGTTCAGCGCTTCGGTTGCCCCGCTGGTGAAATACACGCGCCCGCCCTTCGGGAGCAGCGCGGCAATCGCATCGCGCGCCAGTTCGACCGCAGCGGCCGCCTCCCTGCCCAGTTTATGCGACGAGTGCGGATTGGCGAATTTTTCATCGAGCCAGGGCCGCATTGCGACGCGCACTTCGGGCGCAAGCGGGGTCGTTGCCTGATAGTCTAGATAAATGGTCACGGGGAAATACGTTTCCACGCCTCGATGAATCGGTAAATGTCTGCGCGGCTCGTGTCAGGGCCAAAACTGGCACGGACCGTCTCACCGGCCTCGGTCTCGTCCCATCCGAGCGCTGCGAGGACACGGCTGGACTTCAAGGTTCCGGACGAACAGGCGCTGCCCGCCGATACCGCTATGCCCGCCAGGTCGAATTGGATCAGCTGTGCCGACGCGGCCTTTCCCGGCATCCGATAGCTCGCGATCGTGGCAATGCGGGGAGCGGCCTTGGCAACAATCGTTCCTCCGGCGGCCTCAATTGCGGCGTCCAGATGCAATCGCAGGTCTGCCGCCCGCGCCAGCCATCCACGACTGGCCTCACAGGCCGCCGCAAAGCCCAGCGCTCCCGGCAGGTTCTCGGTCCCGGCCCGATACCCCTTTTCCTGTCCGCCCGATGGCGCAATGAGTCCGAGATCGCGGACCAGCAGCGCCCCCATCCCGGGCGGGCCGCCCAGCTTGTGCGCGGAAACCGCGATGACGTCCGCATCCGGCAGCGCCAGCTTGCCCGCCGATTGCGCACAGTCCGCCAGCAGGATTCCGCCGGCGTCGCGCACAACCTTTGCCAGTTCGTCGAGCGGCTGGAGCACACCCGTCTCGTTATTGGCGAACTGTATCGCCACCAATGGCCGCTTGGCCCCGAGCGCCGCCAGCCGGCCAAAAAGCGCATCGCGCGCGACCAGTCCATCCGGACCCACGGGCAGGAAATAGGCGTCCGGCGCGACACGGTGGACCGCTTCATGTTCGACAGCCGAAACGATCCGGGCATCTGCGGTCGTCCGGCCCAGCCCGATCGCCAGCGCCTCGCTCGCCCCGCTCGTAAAGATCAGTTCATGCTCCCAGCCGAGCGCAGCCTTGATCCGTTCGCGGGCATCCTCGAGGGCTGCTCGTGCGGCGCGGCCTTCGGCATGCGGCGATGACGGATTGGCCCAGCGCCTCAACCCGTCGAGCATGGCATCGCGTGCCACCGCAAGCACCGGCGTCGTCGCGGCATGATCGAGATAGAGGCGTTCCTTCAATTGCTTCGTCCGGAATGATTGCGAAATGGCATTGCCTTCCTATATAGGCGCCATCCCGTTCGCACAGCCCGTTCTGTGCGCAGTTCGAACAAAGTCTGCGAGTGATTCATGCCCGAAGTGATATTCCCCGGCCCCGAGGGCCGGCTCGAAGGACGTTTCAATCCCGGCCCGCGCCCCCGTGCGCCTGTCGCGATGATCCTTCATCCGCATCCTCAGGGCGGCGGCACGATGAACAATCGTATCGTCCAGTCGCTCTACCAGACCTTCGTGCGCCGCGGTTTCGCGACGTTGCGCTTCAATTTCCGCGGCGTTGGAAAGTCGCAGGGGACGTTCGACAATGGCATCGGCGAACTTTCCGACGCGGCCTCGGCGCTCGACTGGGTGCAGTCTATCCATCCCGAAGCCCAGACCACCTGGATTGCGGGCTACAGCTTCGGCGCGCTGATCGGGATGCAGCTGCTGATGCGCCGCCCAGAAATCAAGGGGTTCATCTCGATCGCGCCGCCCGCGAACATGTATGATTTCACCTTCCTGGCCCCTTGCCCGTCGTCGGGTATCATCATTCAGGGCACCGGCGACGAAGTGGTAACGGCGGGCGCTGTGCAGAAGCTGGTCGACAAGCTTCGCACGCAGAAGCACATCACGATCCATCACGACGAAATCCGCAACGCCAATCATTTCTTCGAAAATGAACAGGCCGAGCTGATGGCGTCGGTCGATAAATATCTGGATATGCGACTCGATCCCAACTCAACAATTCGCTGAGGACTAGTCATGACCGAACTGGAGGAGACCCTTCTCGGCCTGTTCACCGAAATCGCAATCATCGAGCATCTCGCGCGCACGCGGATCGAACGGAGCAGCGACGATCCTGCGGGGGCGGGCGAATTCGGTATCCTGAACTATTTCCGTCGCACGCATCCGGATCCGGACACGATCGGCGGCATTGCCTGGTCGTTTCAGGAAGAAGAGTCGCACACGGCCGACAAGGTCTCGTCGCTCGAAGCCAAGGGGTATGTAACCGTCACGCCCCCCGGCAGCCGGGAAAGTTCCGCGACGGTATTCGTCACCGAGGCCGGCCGCCAGGCGCAGGAGGACAAGGTCCAGTCCATGGCCCCCGATTTCGAACAGCTTGTCGCGGAAATCCCCGCGGAAGACCTCGAAACGACCGTGCGTACCCTGCACGAGATCCGGCTGACGCTCGACCATCTGCCCGATCGCTGATCGTCAGGACGGCCAGCTCCAGATCAGGACATTGCCAAGCAGCACGGCGGCGGCCACCAGCATGAGCACCGCGCGGCGCCGGTCCTCACCGCGCCTGAGCAGGGCCAACCCGCCCCAGACCAGCGCAACGACCACGACCACCGAGACCGAAAGCATCGCGTCGAAGGCGGACGTGGAAAACATCAGGACGTCATTCTTTCAAATATGGCGGGCTCGACATTGCCGCCCGAGAGGATGACCAGCGTCCGCTCAGCCGGGGCGATCTTGCCCGAAAGCAGCACGGCAAGGCCGGCGGCCCCGCCCGGCTCGACGATCAGGCCCATCGTATCGCGTGCGAACCGCATCGCTGCGCCCACGTCCGCATCCGACACCGCAAAGCCGGTCGCGCAGCGATCTATCAGCACATCGAATGTCAGTGGAGAGGCCATAAGCGTCTGAAGCGCGTCGCACGCCGTGGGCGGCGGGTTCGGGCCCACGGGTACGATTGTCCCGCCGGCCAGCGAGCGGCACATATCGTCCCAGCCCTCAGGCTCTCCGAAGACGACACGAGCACCTGGCAGCGCCAACGCCAGGCCGGAGACCAGCCCGCCGCCGCCGCAAGGCGCTACCACCATATCGGGTTCGAAGCCCAGCTGTTCCCTTGCCTCAAGGCCGGCGCTGCCCTGGCCCTCGATGATCCAGGGATCGGCGAAGGGGGGCACGATGGTTGCACCGCGTTCGCTCGCCAGGCCCGTCGCGATGGCGATCCGGTCTTCCGTCATCCGGTCATAGAAGACGATGTCCGCACCCAGCACACGCGTCCGTTCGACCTTCACGCCCGGCGCATCGGCCGGCATGACGATCGTTGCCGCAATCCCGAGCTTGCCTGCCGCCCATGCGACCCCCTGCGCGTGATTGCCGCTCGAAAAGGCAACCACGCCTGCCGCTTTCTCTGCCTCCGAAAGGTCCGTCAGCCGGTGCCAGGCGCCGCGCAGCTTGAAGGCGCCGATCGGCTGGAGCGATTCGGCCTTGCACCAGACAGTACGCCCGGCGATCTCGCAGGCGTGGATGGGTGAAGGCGGAAGAATGGCCGAGATCTTTTCATGGGCCCGCAACACGCCCCGAAAACCGGGCTTTCTGCCCTTCTGATCGGCGTCAGTCATGGCAGCGCAATTGCCGATACGGTTATACTTTACAAGGGGGGTCGCAATTCATATATCGCCTGCCGCTGCCCCAAGGGGACTTCCAATAACCGTAAGGCAGCCTTGAACCGAACTGAATCCATTTGGAGGTCCCTTGAATTGCACACGCACCATAGCGCGCTGGGGCTAGCGACAGCCCTGCGACCGGCCCAGCCGGTCACGCTCCTCCGTCCGCATGCCGCCCAGCGTGCTGCCCGCTTCTTTGTCGAGAAGTTTCCGGGCAAGTCGCTCTATGCGGTCAAGGCCAATCCCTCGCCGGACCTGATCCGGTTGCTGTGGGAAAGCGGAATCACACATTTCGATACGGCCTCGTTGAACGAGGTGCGGCTCGTGCACGAAGTGGCGCCCGAGGCGACACTTTGCTTCATGCACCCGGTCAAGGCCGAAGAAGCGATCGCCGAGGCCTATTTCAAGCATGGCGTGCGCATTTTCTCGCTCGATACGCTCGAGGAACTGGACAAGATCGTGCGCGCGACCAGGAGTGCCGCCGACCTGACGCTGTGCGTCCGCATTCGCGTGTCGTCCGAACATTCCAAGCTCAGTCTCGCTGCCAAGTTCGGGGCCGATCCCTCTGAAATGAAGCAACTTCTGATCGCGACGCGCCAGGTAGCGGACGCGCTGGGCATCTGCTTCCATGTCGGCAGCCAGGCCATGTCGCCCGCCGCCTATTTCCAGGCGATGGAACGTGTGCGGGCGGCGATTGTCGAATCGGCGGTCACTGTCGATGTCGTCGATGTCGGCGGCGGTTTCCCGAGCGTCTATCCCGACATGGAGCCGCCCGCGCTTGAGCGTTATTTCGATGCGATCCACCGGTCGTTCGAGGACCTGCCCGTCAGCTATTCGTCCGAGCTCTGGTGCGAACCCGGCCGAGCTCTTTCGGCCGAATATTCGTCACTGATCGTGCGGGTCGAGCGCCGCCGGGGCGAGGAACTCTACATCAATGACGGTGCCTATGGCGCACTTTACGACGCGGCGCATGTCGGCTGGCGTTTTCCGGTGCGCCTGCTGCGCGAGCCGCCGTCCGATGTCCGCGACATGCCGTTCAGCTTCTATGGCCCGACCTGCGACGATGCCGATCATATGGCCGGTCCCTTCCTCCTGCCCGCCGATACCAAGGCAGGGGATTATATCGAGATTGGCATGCTCGGCGCCTATGGTTGCGCGATGCGCACCGGGTTCAACGGTTTCGGCAATGGCGATACATATGTGGTGACCGACGAGCCGATGGCCTCGCTATACGCCGAGGATGCCGAAGAGGCGCTTCCTTCGAACGTCGTGAAGCTGTAACGCACGCGCCACATTGATGTCATTCCCGCGAAAGCGGGAACCCAGGAGGCCAATGTTTTGCTGGGTTCCCGCTTTCGCGGGAATGACAATCGAGCTTTTTGGAGATTTGGAACAGATGACCAGCCCTCAAGCCAACGCCCAGCGCAAGGCCGAACTGCTTTCGACCACCGTCGAGCATATCGACATCAAGAGCTTCGACGCGCGCCCGATTATCGATGCGATGGGCAAGATGAGCTTCACCAGCCGCGACCTGGCGCGCGCGACCGGCATCTACAACCAGATGCTCGAGGACCCGAACTGCTCGATCTTCCTTGTGATCGCGGGCTCCACCTCGGCGGGCGGCTGCATGGATCTTTATGCCGAACTGCTCCGCAACAACATGGTCGATGGCGTTGTCGCGACGGGTGCCACGATTGTCGACATGGATTTCTTCGAAGGGCTTGGCCACAAGCATTATCAGGCGCTCGAAGTGCCTGACGACGATACGCTGCGTTCGCTCTATATCGACCGGATCTACGATACCTATATCGACGAGGAGCAGCTTCAGGATTGCGACTCCACGATCAACCAGATCGCCGAAAGCCTTGAACCCAAGGCCTATTCGAGCCGCGCATTCATTCGCGAGATGGGCAGGTATCTGGCGGAACACGGCAAGAAGGAAAACAGCCTCGTCAAGCTCGCCTATGAGCATGACGTGCCGATCTTCTGCCCGGCCTTTGTCGACAGCTCCGCCGGTTTCGGTCTCGTCAAACACCAGGTCGACCGCGCCAAGGCCCGCAAGCCCTATATGATGATCGACGCGGTTGCCGACTTCCGCGAACTGACCGACATCAAGATCAAGGCAGGCACCACCGGCCTGCTTATGATCGGCGGCGGCGTGCCCAAGAACTTCATCCAGGACACCGTCGTTTGTGCGGAAATTCTCGGGCACGAGGATGTCGAGGTGCACAAATATGCCGTACAGATCACGGTGGCCGACGTCCGTGACGGCGCCTGCTCTTCCTCGACGCTCCAGGAGGCGGCAAGCTGGGGCAAGGTCAACACGGGCATCGAGCAGATGGTCTTTGCAGAGGCAGGCTCGGTAATGCCGCTGCTTGCGTCCGACGCCTATCACCGCGGCGCCTGGAAAACGCGCGCCAAGCGCAAATGGGGCGCGATCTTCGACTGAGAAATGATCGCTTTTGACAAGTTTTTCAAACTGAGGCAGCTTCCCTTTCTCGAAAAATAATGAGGAAGGGGAGCAGTTCATGGAAAATACGATACTCGCGCCAGCAGCGGTACTGGTGCTGTGGTCGCTGATCATGTTGTTCTGGATGGCGGCCACACGATTTCCGGCCATCGCCAAGTCGGGAATGGACATCAAGACCGCACCGCCGGGAGGGCGCGGACAGGATCTCGATGCGATCCTTCCGCCCAACGTGAACTGGAAAGCGCACAATTATACGCATCTGATGGAACAGCCGACCATCTTCTATGCGACAGTCGCTATCCTCGCGCTTTCGGGCGCTGGCGGCGGGCTCAACACCGAACTGGCCTGGGCCTATACCGGCATCAGGATCGTCCACAGCATTTGGCAGGCGACGGTCAACAAGATCATGCCCGTCCGTTTCGGGCTGTTCCTGCTTTCGACAACGTGCCTGCTCGTCCTTGCCGTCAACGCCGTGCGCGTAACCTTGGGGGTCTGACCAATGAAAAGCGAAATTCTCCAGCCGATCGTCGCGCTTGCGGCGTGGACAATGATCATGTGGCTCTGGATGTATGTCACCCGCATTCCGGCGATGAACAAGGTGCCGGGGCTCGACACAGGCAAACTGGTTGGCGGCACCGGCAAGAGTCTTGACGATGTTCTGCCCGCGAAGACCCAGTGGATCGCGCATAACTATAATCACCTGCACGAGGCCCCGACGGTCTTCTATGCCGTGGCGCTGGTCCTTGCGATTTCAGGGCAGGGAGACGGGCTGAATGCGACCATTGCCTGGGCCTATGTGGGTCTGCGCGTCCTTCACAGCCTGATCCAGGCGCTCTGGAACAGGGTGGTCGTGCGCTTCTCTGTCTTTGTCTTGTCGAGCCTGGCGCTGATCGCCCTGACGCTTCACGCCGCGATCGCGGTCTGCAACGGCTAGCGACTGAAGGTTGCGGCCAGTTCCACATGGGTTGACCAGCGGAACTGGCCGACAGGCCTGATCGGACCGAGCGTGTAGCCAGCGTCCGTCAGCCGCTTCGCATCGCGTGCGAAGGTCGACGGGTTGCACGACACATAGGCGATGCAGGGCACGTTCGAGCAGGCCAGATGTTCGACCTGTTCGCGCGCGCCGGCGCGGGGCGGATCGAGAATGACGGCATCGAAGCGGTCAAGCTCTTCGGCCGTCAGCGGTCTCCTGAAAAGGTCGCGATGCTCGCAGGAAACGGCCTTCCCTGCCCGCCGCGCGCCCGCTTGCAGCGCAAGGATGGCATCCCGCGCGCCCTCCACGGCATAAACGGGAGCATCGATCGACAAGGCAAAGGTGCCCAACCCCGCGAACAGATCGGCGACGGCCCGGCGTCCTTCGACTGCCGACCGTACCTCCGCCACGAGCGCGGCTTCCCCCTCTCGGGTCGCTTGCAGAAACGCCCCTTCGGGCAAGGGCACGGAAACTTGGCCCAATGTCACGCTCACCGGCTCGGGCTCCCAGCGTGCCGAAGGGCCATAACCTTCATCGACCGAAAGCCGGGCGAGCCGATGTTCTTCGGCAAAATTCATGAGCGCTTCGGCCGCTGCCAGGCCTTCGACATCGACGCCAGCCATCAGCAGGTCAACGCCCTGATCGGCGCATGTCATACGGATCGTCGCCCGCTTGCGCTCGGGGAGGATCGCCAAAAGCAGGCCACGCAGCGGCGCGACCATCGCCTCGAGCCGCGGATCCAGCACCGCACAGCTGCGCAAATCGACAATCCTGTGGCTCGATGCCTCGTTGAAGCCCAGCTGGACGCTGCGGCCCTTCCTCTCGGCCGTCAGGGCGACACGCCGTCGGCTCCGGGGCGGCGAGATGTGCGCGTCCAGGAACCGATCAAAGGCGATGCCCTGCGCCGCGAGCGCCGAACGGATGCGGTCGCACAGAAATCCGGCAAAGGCGGTGTCGTCGACATGCTGGAGCTGGCACCCTCCGCAGGTGCCGTAATGCGGGCAGGCCGGATTGGTGTGGTGTGGGCCGGGCTGGACCGTCCCATCATCCCGGACCATATCGCCGGGCGCCGCAAGCGCGTGAAAACTGCCATCCTCGGCAATCCCATCACCGCGCGCCGCGAGGCCGATAATTCGCTTCAATGCTTTGGCTTCACAGACAGGCGGCGAGTGCCGCCGGGATGTGCGACGGAAGCTCGTCCGCGATCAGCGCAGGGCCGGCAAGACGCGCCGCTTCGCCATGAAGCCAGACTGCAGCCGAGGCCGCCTCGAATGGAGGAAGGCCTCCCGACAGGCATCCCGCGACCATCCCGGCCAGCACATCGCCGGTGCCGGCACTTGCGAGCCAGCCCGGCGTCGGCGGAGCGATACGAACCTGCCCGTCGGGCGCGGCGATAACCGTATCGGCGCCCTTGAAGACGATCACGGCCCCGGCCAGCGCCGCAGCGGCGCGTGCCCGGTCGATCTTGCTTCCTCCGCCCTTGCCGAACAGCGTATCGAACTCGCCCGCATGCGGGGTCATGATCAGCGGCGCCATTCGGCGACCTAATTCCGGCAATTCCTCCGGATCGAGGAGCATCAGGGCGTCGGCATCGAGCACCAGCGGATGAAGAGTCTGCAAGGCCCGATCGAGCCAGGCACGGGCATCGGTATCGCGCCCGAGGCCGGGGCCGACAAGCAGCGCGCCCACCCGGCCATCCGCGGCAATCTTCTCCCATTCGCGATGAACGACGGCATGCGGCAGTGCCACGCCGACGAGCCCGGATACGACGACATAGCCGGCAAGACGCGTCGCCGCTTCGGCGCTCAGGGCCGCAGCGCCCCGCATCTGGCCGCCGATGATGCCGACAAGCCCGCGGCTGTATTTGTGGCTGTCAGGACCCGGCGGGCTGAGATGCGGCCGCGCCAGGACTGCCGCCTGGCCGTTCACCCGAACGCCAATATCGGCGACCCGGACGATTCCGCAAAGTTGCGCCGCCGGCTGGAGCATATGGGCGAGCTTGAGCGCGCCGAGCGCAATAGTAAGATCTGCGGGTATGGCGCCCAGATCGGCACCATCATCGCTGCCGACACCGCTTGGCACATCGACCGCAATCGTGAAACGTGCGCCGCGCTTCAACCCGGCAAGGGCATCGGACACGGGCTCCGATAGCGCGCGCGATAGCCCTGTGCCGAAAAGTGCGTCGACCAGCACTGGCGCCGGGTCCGCATCCTCGAGAGTCTCGACCTGGCCATCCCAACCCCGGCGCGCGGCCCGCGCCGCGTCTGTACCGGGTTCGCCAAGCGCCGCAACGCGCACCTCAATTCCGCGCTTTGCCAGCCACCGGGCGGCGACATAGCCATCCCCGCCATTGTTCCCCGGCCCGCACAGGATCAGCGCCGGCCGACCGCCTCCGAAACGCCATACAGCTTCGGCAACGGATTTGCCGGCGCGCTCCATCAATGTTTCGACCGTCTCGCCCTGCGAGATCGCAGCGGCCTCGGCAGCCTGCATCTCGGCGGCCGTCAGGACCGGACCTGCGAGCGGGGTCATCGAACGCGCGCCCTACCCGGCCTGATCGCGGCGGGACGCCGGCCCGGGCCGCTGCGTATGGCTGCTAGATGTCCGCATAGACATGGGTCTCAGCCGCGCCGCCCGGATGAGTCACGGCACCCTTCCAGGCCGGCCCGACATTCTGTGCATAGCGCCACAGCGTACCCGACTGATAGTCGTTCTGGCGCGGGACCCACCGGCTCTTGCGTTGTGCAAGCACCTCTTCCGGAACATTGAGGTCGATCGTGCCGGCGACGGCGTCGATGCTGATTTCATCCCCATTCTCGACAAGCGCGATCGGCCCGCCATCGGCTGCTTCGGGGCCGACATGACCGATGCAGAAGCCGCGGGTCGCGCCCGAGAAACGGCCATCGGTGATGAGGGCCACCTTTTCGCCCATGCCAAGGCCGTAGAGCGCGGCAGTAGTCGAAAGCATCTCGCGCATGCCCGGGCCACCCTTGGGCCCTTCGTAGCGGATCACCACCACCGACCCTTCGACGATCTGCCGCGCTTCGACCGCAGCAAACGCATCTTCCTCGCAATCGAAGACCTGCGCCGGGCCGGTGAATTGCAGCCGGTGCATGCCCGCGACTTTCACGATCGCCCCGTTCGGCGCCAGCGAGCCGCGCAGGCCCACGACTCCGCCGGTCGGCGAGAGCGGCGCCGTCGCCGGGTGGATGACCTTCTGGTCGGGGTTCCATGTGATCTCGTCGATATTCTCGCCAAGCGTCTTGCCCGTCACCGTCATGCAATCGCCGTGCAGCAGCCCTTCGGAGAGGAGAGACTTCATCAGCATATAGACGCCGCCCGCTTCGTACATATCCTTCGCGACATAGTTCCCGCCCGGCTTCAGGTCCGCCATATAGGGCGTGGTCTTGAAGATTTCGGCCACGTCGAACAGGTCGAACTCCAACCCCGCCTCGTGCGCCATTGCCGGCAGGTGGAGCGCGCCATTGGTCGAGCCGCCCGTTGCCGCCACCACCCGCGCCGCATTCTCGAACGCCTTGAGCGTGCAGATGTCGCGCGGGCGGATATTCTTCGCAAGCAGGTCCATCACCTGCACGCCCGCCGCATGCGCGATTTGGTCGCGGGTCGAATAGGGCGCGGGCGCCATGTTCGAATTGGGGAGCGAAAGCCCGATCGCTTCTGCAACGCAGGCCATCGTGTTCGCCGTATATTGCCCGCCGCAGGCACCGTGCCCCGGGCAGGCGACCTTTTCGAGCGCAGTCAGCTCGGACAAGGGGCAACTGTTGTCGCTGGCCGCAAACCGGCCCACGGCCTCAAACACATCGACGACAGTGACATCGCGATCGTGAAAGCGGCCAGGCAGGATCGAGCCGCCATAGACAAAGATGGACGGCACGTTGAGCCGCAGCATCGCCATCATCATGCCCGGAAGCGACTTGTCGCACCCGGCAAAGGTCAAAAGCGCGTCATAACAATGCCCGCGCACCGAAAGCTCGACCGAGTCTGCAATCACTTCGCGACTTACGAGAGACGATTTCATCCCCTGATGGCCCATCGCGATTCCGTCGGTGACGGTAATCGTGTTGAACCGGCGCGGCATTCCGCCACCCATCTCGACCCCGGTCCGCGCAACATCGGCCTGGTGATCGAGCGTGGTATTGCAGGGGGCGGAATCATTCCCCGCGCTTGCGATGCCGACAAAGGGGCGCGCAATCTCTTCCTCGGTCAGCCCCATCGCATAATAGTAACTGCGGTGCGGCGCGCGCTCCGGCCCGACCGAGACGTGGCGGCTTGGAAGTTTCGACTTGTCGAACTGGTTTGTCATTGCGCTCTCTCTTTCGGCCCCGGCCTATGCCGAAGTGCGGGCACCGTTTGCAAGCATGCAATCGCGTCAATCGACCGGCCGAGACTCATTTCGTCGATCGGAACTGCCCGAAATTTTCCCACCCGGCCATGAACAATGCGGCCACGACGGGCCCCAGGATGAAGCCGTTGATGCCAAGGATGCTGATCCCGCCAAGCGTGGAAATCAGCACGATATAGTCGGGCATCCGGGTGTCCTTTCCGACAAGGATGGGGCGCAGGAGATTGTCCACCATCCCGATGATGAACAGGCCGCAAAAGACAAGCACCAGCCCCTGCCAGATCGAGCCGGTGACGAGCAGATAGATTGCCACCGGCACCCAGACCAGCCCCGTCCCGATTGCCGGAAGCAGCGAAAAGAAACCCATCAGCACGCCGCCCAAAAGCGCCGCATGGATGCCAAGTGCCCAGAAGATCAGTCCGCCGATCACTCCCTGCATGATCGCGACAACGATGCTTCCCTTGATCGTGGCGCGAATCACGGTCGTGAACTTTTCGAACAGCGCAGACTTGTGTTCATCGACGAGCGGCAATTTCGTGCGAATCTGGTCCGCCAGGTCCCGCCCATCGCGGAGCAGGAAAAATGCGACGTAGAGCATGACGCCAATGCCGACGACAAAGCCCAATGCACTCTGCCCAAGATTGAGCGCACCGGTGGCAAGCGTGCGGACGACATTGGCGATACCGTCGGAAAATCGGCGGCTTGCCTGATCGATATCGGTCAGCCCAAAACGCTGGAGCGCTCGCGTCACGCCGCGCGGAAGGCTGTTCTGGGCATCGGCAAACATCTTCGCGACGTCGAGTTCCCTGGACTCGATCCGTCCATATAGCCCCAGAAGTTCGTCGAGCAGCGACATGCCGATCAGGATCGCCGGAACAATGATCAGCAGGATGATGATGACCAGCGTGATCAGCGCCGCCAGATTGGGCCAGCGGGGCATGAAATCGATCAGCCGGCGATTGAGCGGCTCGAACACGATCGCCGCCACGACAGCCCACAGGATCGGGCCGAGATAGGGCGAGACGACCCAGCCGAACGCAATCGTGACCAGGATGACGAAAGCCAGGAAAGTCCGATATTCTATGCGCTGCATTTCAAGCCTCGATGCTGGTCGCGCAGTTTTGCACGACTGGCCCAAGGACGTCCAGCCAGCGCGACACGCCAGAAGCATCGCCGATCAGGTTCTGCCGCATCTCGATGCCCAGATAGGCAATGCCATTGCCTTCTCCGTGGCGGTTCATCGTCGCGTTGAGGAGTTTCCCCGAATAGGGAAGCTGGTCCCCGACAAGGACGCCCTTTGCTTCGAGCGCGGGGATCGCGATGCGCGCGGCCCGATCGTCATCATTGTAAAGGATGCCGATTTCCCAGGGGCGCTCTTCCTCCGGCTGGGTCGCCAGTTGGGGCGTGAAGCTGTGGAGCGAGACGAGCAGGAGCGGCCGCGTCCTTGCAATCACACTGGCAATCTCGTCATGATAGGGCCGCCAGAACCGCTCGATCCGCGCGAGCCGGCTGCTGTGCGAGATGGCATTGCCGGGAAGGACATGCCCGTCGCTTGCCGTCGGGATGATGTGCGGCGCGTCTTCCTCGCGATTGAGGTCAACGACGAGGCGCGAAACGCCTCCGAGTATCGCCGGAATGCGCAGCCGGTCGCAAAGCGCTGCTGCAAGCTCGGCAACGCCAATGTCGACCGCAATATGCGTGTCGAGCAAGGCTGGCGCGATGCCGAGATCGATGTCCCCGGGCACATGCCTTGATGCATGATCGGCGATCAGCAGGATCCCGGTCGCTTCGTCCCCTGCAATACTGTTCCACGCTTCGCCCATAATCTGTTGTTGCCCGCCTTCGATCGCGATGCCACCAATGGCGCAGCGTGGAGAGAGTCGCAAATGTTTGAAGTTGATCGCCGCCAGACCCTTGCTGCCCTTGCCCTGACGGCCGCCGCTCCGGCTCTCGCCAGGCCGCGGAAACTGCCCCCGCTCACAGTCGGGCCGCTTGAGACGATCACCGAGAACATTCTGGCGCATTTCCCCGAATCGGCAGTGTACAATGGCACGCCCGGGGCGCTCGATGGCGGGCCGCTGGCGCGAACGCTCGACGATTACTCGCCGGCCGGGGAAGCCGCAGCGCGCGCCTCGCTGCAGTCCGCGCGCGACCTGCTGACGCGGATTCGTGTTGCCTCGGACAGCGAGCTTGGACGGCACCTGCCGCTGATCAACGCGATCCTCGAAAATGCGACGCGGAGTGCCGCCATTCCCTATGGCAAGATCAACCCGTTCAATTTTTCCGGCCATGTGCCCTATGTCGTATCCCCGCTGACCGGCCCGCAGGTCGACGGCATCAACTGGATGATGGAGCAACAATCGCTCGCCAGTGCCCGGGCGGTCGATGCCTGGATTGCCAAGCTGGACGGGTTCGGCCCAGGGATTGACGGGGTGATCGAGAAAATACGCGCCGATGCTGCCACCGGCTGCACGCCGCCCCGCGCCCTCATCGAAAAGACGATCCCGATTCTCGACTCCTTCCTGATTGGAAAGGCCTCGCACCAGCCGATCATAAGGGCGCTGCAGACGCGAACCGAGGCGGCGGCGCTCTCGATGCGGTTGCGCCAGCTTGCCTCGCGCCGGGCGATTGCAGCGCTTGAAAGGCGCGCGCGGCCGGCCATTGGCAGGTTGCGGGCCGAACTCCTTGCCATGTTGCCCCATGCCCGGAGCGACGCCGGGATCTGGGCGCTGCCTGACGGCGCGGCCTATTACGCCGCCAATGTCCGGACCCTCGGCGATACCGCGCTTTCACCCGACGAAATCCACAAAATCGGGCTCGACGAAGTGGCTCGGGTTTCGGCCGAAATGAACCGGCTGCTTAGCCAAAGGGGAATGACCGAGGGAAGCATCGGCGCGCGGATGGCAGCGCTGGCGAAGGACCCCGCAAACCTGTTTGCGAACAGCGATGCGGGTCGCGAGGAACTTCTCGCCTATGTCCGGGGCAAAGTGCGCGATGCCGAAGCGCGCTATCCAGACCTGCTGCCCGATGCGCTGATCCCCCGCCAGTCGCTGCTCGTAAAACGCGTGCCGGTCGCCACGCAGGAGTCCGCGCCGGGCGGCTATTATGACGGCCCCTCGCTCGACGGGACGCGCCCCGGCACATACTGGATCAACCTGCGGGATATGTCTGCCGTCGCAAAATTCCGCCTGCCGACGCTCAGCTATCATGAGGGCGTTCCGGGCCATCACACCCAGGGCTCGATCGCAGCGGCGCTTGGCGAGGTTCCGACGCTGATCAAGATCGCCAGTTTCAACGCCTATGCCGAAGGCTGGGCGCTCTACAGCGAGCGGTTGATGTGGGAACTCGGCGCCTATCGGAACGATCCGCTCGGCGACCTCGGCCGGTTGCAGGACGAACTGTTCCGTGCCGTCCGGCTCGTGGTCGATACCGGCCTTCATCACAAGCGCTGGACGCGCGAGGCGGCGATTGCCTGGATGCTCAATGCGACAGGCGTTGCCGAAAGCCGCGTTACCGCCGAAATCGAACGCTATATGGCGTGGCCGGGGCAAGCGCTGGGATACAAGCTTGGCCAATTGCGGCTGCTGTCGTTACGCGAACGCGTGCGAACAAAAGCCGCCAAGCGATTCGACATAAAGGATTTTCATGCCGGAGTGCTTGGCGGAGGCGCCATGCCGCTCGATCTGGTGGAAGCCCGGCTCGGGCTGGGTTAGGCCTTCTTCTTCGCCGGTTTCTTCGCAGGCGCCTTCTTCTTCGGCGCGGCCCTGCCCTTTTTCTTGACCGGACCCTTGGCTGCCCGATCGTCAAGCAGTTGCGCCGCTTCTTCAAGCGTCAGGGCCTCGGGCGTTACAGTCTTGGGCAGCGTCGCGTTGGTCGTGCCATCGGTCACATAGGCGCCGTAGCGGCCTTCCATGAGCTTGATTTCGAGTTCGGTGCGCGGATGCTTGCCGAGAAGCTTCAACGGCTCGCGCGATCCGCCTCGCGCCCGTCCGCCGCCATTGGCAGCTTCGGCGAGCTTGACGACGGCGGCGTTCATGCCCGTCTCGAACACATCCTTTGTCGACTGGAGCCGGGCATATTTGCCGTCATGCGCGAGATAGGGGCCGTAGCGCCCGATGCTCGCGGTGATAGGCTTGCCGCTTTCGGGATGATCGCCGAGCGTGCGCGGCAGCGACAGGAGCTTCACGGCCCAGTCTAGCCCGAATTCCTCGCCCGGAATATCCTTGGGGATCGAGCCGCGCTTGGCCTCCTTGCCCTCGCCCATTTCGACATAGGGGCCGAAACGCCCAGATTTGCGGGTGATGTCCTGCCCCGTCTCGGGGTGTTGGCCGAGGATTTCGGGGCCATTGTCGGCCCCCGCATCCTCACCGTTCGGCTGCGCAAATTTGCGGGTGAACTTGCATTCGGGATAGTTGGAGCAGGCAACGAACGCCCCGAACCGCCCGCCGCGCAAAGCCAGTCGGCCATTGCCGCATGACGGGCACAGTCGCGGATCGGCGCCGTCCGCCTCTTGCGGGAAGAGATAGGGCGACAAAAACTCGTCGAGCGCCGCCGTCACTTCGGAAGGTTTCTGTTCCATCACCTCGGCGGTTTTCGGCTTGAAATCGCGCCAAAAGGCTTCGAGTACCGCCTGCCAATCCGCGCGGCCGCCCGAAATATCATCGAGCTGTTCTTCAAGCCCGGCGGTATAGTCGAATTCGACATAGCGCTCGAAAAACCGTTCGAGAAACGCCGTGACGAGCCGCCCGCTCTCATTCGGGATGAAACGGTTCTTTTCGACGCGCACATAGTCACGGTCTTTCAGGACCTGCAGGATCGACGCATAGGTCGAAGGCCGGCCGATGCCGAGCTCCTCCATCTTCTTGACGAGGCTCGCTTCCGAATAGCGCGGCGGCGGCTGGGTGAAATGCTGTTCGGCCTCGACCGATTTCTTGGCCGGCGCTGCGCCTTCGACCATGCGCGGCAGACGCTTCGCATCCTCATCGTCGCTATCGTCGATGCCCTCTTCATAGAGCGCGAGATAGCCGGGGAAGAGCACGACCTGCCCGGTTGCCCGCAACCCCGTCTGGCCGGTCGCATCGGCAAGCTCGACCGTCGTGCGCTCGAGCCGGGCCGAGGCCATCTGGCTGGCGAGCGCACGCTTGAAAATCAGATCATAAAGCCGCGCATGATCGCCGCCGCCGGCGCGATCCTTCGAGAAATCGGTCGGGCGGATCGCTTCATGCGCTTCCTGGGCGTTCTTGGCCTTGGTCTGGTATTGTCGCGGCTTGTCCGGAACATAGGAAGCGTCATAGCGGTTGGAGATTGCCCCGCGCGCCGCGCTGATTGCCGAATGATCCATCTGGACGCCGTCGGTGCGCATATAGGTTATCGCGCCATCCTCGTAGAGCGCCTGCGCGAGCCGCATCGTGTGGCTGGCCGCAAAGCCCAGCTTGCGCGCGGCCTCCTGTTGCAACGTCGAGGTGGTGAAGGGCGGTGGCGGGTTGCGCGTGAGCGGCTTGGTTTCAACCGAGACGACCGTGAAGCGCCCTGCCTCGACCGCCGCCTTCGCGGCTTCGGCATCCCCTGCATTGCCGATCGTCAGCCGTTCGATCTTCTGACCCTTGTGGCGCACGAGGCGAGCCACGAAGCCTACGCCGTCATGCTCCATATTGGCGATGACAGACCAATATTCCTGCGGGCGGAACAACTCGATCTCGCGCTCGCGATCGACCACGAGGCGCAAAGCGACCGACTGGACGCGGCCGGCAGACTTGGCGCCCGGCAGCTTGCGCCAGAGCACCGGCGACAGCGTGAAGCCGACAAGATAATCGAGCGCCCGGCGCGCGCGATAGGCGTCGATCAGGTCATGATCGAGGTCGCGCGGATGCGCCATCGCTTCGGTTACGGCCTGCTTCGTGATCGCGTTGAAGGTGACGCGCTCGACATGAGCGGGCAGCACCTTCTTCTTGGCCAGCACTTCCTTGACGTGCCACGAAATCGCCTCGCCCTCGCGGTCGGGGTCGGTTGCGAGGATCAGCGTATCGGCGCCCTTCGCCTCGTCGGTAATGGCTTTCAGCTGCTTTGCCTTGTCGGCATAGGTGTCCCACACCATTGCGAACCCGTCATCGGGATCGACCGACCCATCCTTGGGCGGAAGATCGCGGACATGGCCGAACGATGCCAGCACGCGGTGGCCAGGGCCCAGGTATTTCTCGATGGTTTTCGCCTTGGCAGGCGACTCTACAACAACAAGTTTCATTGGCCGGAATTCATCCCCCTACGTGTACGCGCGAGGGTGGCGGGCAGTCCCGGCCCCTGTCAAGCGCATGAAATCCTTCCACCCGCATGCCTTTCGATCCGCCCGGCGATCTCCAGCTCAAGCAGGATCACCTGCACCGTCGCAGGATGCAAGGCGGACTGGCGGACAACCTCATCGACCGCAACCGGTGTGGGGCTGAGCAAGCCGAATATGGCCTGCCGGTCCCGATCGGAAGGGTCGACCCCGCCGGTCTCCGCCCGGAATTCGCGCTCAGGCGCGCGCAACCGCCTGCCGGAGATCGGCTGGATCATTTCCAGCACGTCGGCCACCGACTGGATCAGGGTCGCGCCCTCACGGATCAGCAGGTTGCACCCTTGCGCGCGCGGATCGAGCGGGGAACCGGGAACGGCCATGACTTCGCGCCCCGCCTCATTCGCCAGGCGGGCCGTGATCAGCGAGCCCGATTTCGGTGCGGCTTCGACGACCACGGTCCCCAACGTCATCCCGGCAATGATCCGGTTGCGCCAGGGGAAGTGCCGCGCCTGTGGTTCGCGGCCCGGCGGCTGTTCCGCAATCAGCAGCCCGCGCGCCGCGACGGCGTCCTGCAACTCTGCATTCTCGGGCGGATAGGCAATGTCGATGCCGCTCGCGATCACGCCGATCGTCCCGCCGCCGAGCGCGCCCTGGTGTGCGGCCGTATCGATCCCGCGGGCAAGCCCCGAAACCACGACTGCGCCTTCATCGGCCAGGCCGTGCGCAAGTTCCCTCGCAAAGCGGATGGCCGCGGCCGAAGCATTCCGGGCCCCGACAATCGCCACCGACGGCCGTTCGAGCAAGGCAAGATCGCCGCGCACGATCAGCGCCGGCGGGGCAGTGTCGATTTCGGCCAGCAGTGGGGGGTAAAGCCCCTGGCCGAGAAACAGGTAGCGCGCGCCCAGCTTTTCCACCGTCGCGACTTCGCGGGCGATGTCGGATATCTCTGCAAGCCGGGGAGCCTTGCCACCCCCGCGAACGGCCAGTTCGGGCAAGGCATCGAGCGCCGCGCGCGGCGTGCCAAAGCGTCGGATCAACTGGAAATAGGTGATCGGGCCGATATTGGCCGAACGGATAAGCCGCAGCCGATCCAGCAAGTCCTGCCCTGAATCGGTCATTCGCGCGACTGGCCGACCTTTGGTTCGGTGCCGTCAATCAGTCGCCCGATATTGGCGCTGTGCTTCCAGATCACGATCAGCGCGAGCGCGAGCAAGGTATATCCCAGGCCCATCCGCCCGATCACCGAGGCAGCAATCGGCGCCGAGATCGCAGCTGCCATACCGCTGACCGAAGAGATCCGCGTCGCCGCCAGCGCCGCCAGCCAGACAAACGCAAAAACCAGGCCAAGCCCCCAGTGCAGGGCAAGTGTAACACCAAGCATTGTCGCGACGCCCTTCCCGCCCCGGAACTTGAGCCAGACCGGATAGACATGCCCAAGAAAGGCCGCGACGCCCGCGAGCAGCGCATAATCGGCGCCGAAGCGCTGCCCGATCATGACCGCAATCGCACCCTTTGCCATGTCGAGCAGCAGCGTCGCTGCGGCCAACCCCTTCCGGCCGGTCCGCAGGACATTGGTCGCGCCGATATTGCCCGAACCGATCGCCCGCAGGTCGCCTGCGCCCGTCAACCGCGTCAGGACAAGGCCGAACGGGATGGACCCCAGCAAATAGCCCAGGCCGATCGGGATGGCCGCCACAGTCCAAACAATGTCAGCCATTCCTGCACCTTCCGCGACACGATTGCCGGTCATTAGGTAAACCAAAGTCGCGAGCGATGGAAAGTGACAATTGGCGGGGGTGTTCAGTGTGCAAATACGCCTTGATTGCGATCCGCCGTTCGCTATGCGCAGCCCATGGCCGATAACCGCCCGATCCTGCTGTTCGATTCCGGGGTAGGCGGTCTGTCCGTCCTTGGGCATATCCGAAATGCCCTGCCATCGGCCGGGATCGTCTATGCAGCGGACAATGGCGGTTACCCCTATGGAACCAAGTCAGAGGCCGAGATTGCTGCGCGCGTCCCGGCGTTGCTCGGCCGTCTTGTCGAGCGGTTTGCGCCGCGGATCGTGGTCATCGCCTGCAACACCGCGTCGACGATTGCGCTCACCCATGTCCGCGCCGCGCTCAACCTGCCCGTGGTCGGCACAGTCCCGGCAATCAAGCCGGCGGCCCTTGCCAGCAAGACCCGCGTGATCGGCGTGCTCGGCACCGAAGCGACCGTGCGCCAGCCCTATGTCGACCGGCTCTCCGCCGAATTCGCAAGCGACTGCCGGGTGATTCGTTACGGCTCGGCGGAACTCGTCGCCATTGCAGAAGCGAAGCTGCGCGGTGTGGCGCCCGAGCCCGCCCGGATGAAGGCCATCATGGTCGGCCTGTTCGACCAGCCCGGCGGCAGCGAGATCGACCAGCTGGTTCTCGCCTGCACGCATTTTCCGTTGCTGGCGGACGAGATCGCCGCCGCCAGCCCGGTGGGCGTGGCGCTGGTCGATAGCGGGGAAGGCATTGCCAGGCGCACCGCCTTTCTGACGCAAGGGCAGGAATGGTCGGCCGATCCACATGGCGTTGCTGTTTTTACGCGCGACGCTCCCGATCTCGAACCCCTTCGCCCGGCGCTCGCCCGCTACGGCCTTTCCGAAATCCAGATTCTCTAGGACCACGCCATGCCGCTCGACAGCCAGCAGCTCCTCGAACGATTCAACGCAAAGATGCCGCCCACCGGTATCCTGTTCGGGACGAGGGTCCTGGAAGTCGATCAGGCGGCAGGCCGGGTTCGGATGTCCTTCCAGATCGATGGGCGCTTCTGCAACCCGCGCGGCACGGTGCAGGGCGGAATCGTCAGCGCGCTTCTCGACGATGCGGCCGCATTCGCCGGAATTGTCGCGCTTGGCGAACCCGGATTCATCGCGTCGATGGAGATCAAGACGAGCTTTCTGGCGCCGGCCATGCCGGGCACGCTCTATGCCGAAGGGCGCTGTCTGAAAATGGGCCGGTCCTCCTGTTTTCTCGAGGCGGACCTGACGGACTCCGGGGGACTACTTATTGCAAAGCTCAGCAGTTCGGCCATTCCGATCCGGTCGGACAGGAAGCCGAAACTTGTCGACACACAGGGCTAGTTGCGAATCGTTCTCGCTGGAAATCAGCGCAATGTGCCCGTAAAGCGCGGTGAAACCGACCGCGCTCGACTGGGCGAAGGATAAGACATTGGACTACAGCAAGATTTTCACGTCTGCGATTTCTCGTTTGCACGAGGAGGGTCGGTATCGAGTGTTCATCGACATATTGCGGAACAAGGGGAGTTTTCCGAA
>Ga0209023_10000232_pt1 | contig 94588 bp, 93 predicted proteins | sample LakOneMetagenome_FD_187468 | JGI IMG/M metagenome (GOLD analysis project Ga0209023, IMG submission 187468) | Freshwater and sediment microbial communities from Lake Erie, Canada (SPAdes) (version 2) | ecosystem: Environmental > Aquatic > Freshwater > Lentic | place: Lake Erie, Canada... | reverse complement strand
GCTCGACCCCGCCCGCCGCGACCGGCTGATCGACGCGATCCGGGGCGAGGCGCAGGCGGTCGGTGTCGAGCGCGACCTTGCCATTCCGGCCAACGCGTCGCCGGCCGAGGCGATCACCCGGATCGACCGGTTCGTCTGCGACATCAAGGAAAGCCGCTTCGGCGATGGCCTGCACATTTTCGGCCGGGGCCAATGCGGGGCGCAAGAGCGTGCCGGCCTTCTGGCCGGGCTGGCCGGGCGACGGGTTGCGGCCGGCCCGAGCGGGTCGCCTTGGCGCGGCCGCTCGGACGTGCTGCCGACGGGGCGCAATCTTTACACCACTGATCCGCGCGCCGTTCCATCACGCGCCGCCCATGCCCAAGGCGTGAAGCTTGCCGAGGAACTCTTGCGCAAGCACCTTCAGGACCATGGCGACTGGCCGCGCGCGCTGATCGTCGATCTTTGGGGGTCGGCCACCATGCGCACGGCAGGCGAAGAGTTCGCCATGGCGCTGCATCTCGCCGGGCTTGCCCCGCAATGGGACGACGGCTCCGACCGGGTTTCGGGGTTCGAGATCATCCCGCTTGCCCTGCTGCGCCGCCCGCGCATCGATGTGACTTTGCGCGTTTCGGGCCTGTTCAGAGACGTTTTTCCCGGCCTTGCCCAGCTTTTCGAAGGGGCCACCAGCGCCCTTGCCGCCCGCGACGAGGCAGGCGAAGACAACCCCTACCGCGCCGCGACACCGCGGGTCTTCGGCCCCCGTCCCGGCCTTTACGGGCTGGCGATGACGGATGCGATCGAAGATTACAGCGAAGGCGGGCAGGCGCGGGCGGGCGAGGCTTGGCTTGCCGGTTCGGACTGGACGGTCGGAGCCGGCGAAGCGCGGCAGGCGCGCGCGGCTCTTGAAGCGCTGGTCCTGGGGGCGGACGGGTTCGTACACGTTCAGGACCTGGGCGAATCGGATCTGTTGCTGGCGGCCGACTATGCGGCGCACGAGGGTGGCTTTGCCGCCGCCGTGGCGCGGCTTGGCGGGGGCGAAAAGGCGCTTTATCACCTGGACGCGACCCAGCCCGACCGGCCGCGCGCCCGCACCCTGCCCGAAGAGATTGCCCGCGTTGTGCGCGCCCGCGCCGCGAACCCGAAATGGGCGGATGGGATGATGGCGCACGGGTTCCGGGGGGCGGCCGAGATTGCCGCGACGCTGGATCACCTGGCGGCATTCGCCCATCTGGCGCAGGCCGTTTCGCCGCATCTGTTCGATCTCTACCATGATGCCACGCTGGGGCGCGACGACGTGGCGGCGTTCCTAGCGCGGGAAAATCCTGGCGCCCTGCAGGCAATGCGCGACCGGTTCGCGGCCCTGCGCGATGCGGGGCTTTGGGTCACCCGACGTAACTCGATCGCGGGCGCACTGGAGGCCGGACGATGAGCGAAAACGTCTCTGCAGTGCCCGAAATCCGAGGCTGGTGCCCCGGCGCCCTGCGCCCGATGATGTCGGGCGACGGGCTTGTCGTCCGCCTTCGTCCGCCAGTCGGTCGATTGACGGCAGAGCAGGCGCACGGCGTTGCCGACCTTTCCGGGCGATATGGCAGCGGGCTGATCGACCTTTCGGCGCGTGCCAACGTGCAACTTCGCGGGGTGCACCCGACCGATCACGCCGCGCTGATCGCCGGTCTGCAGGCACTTGGCCTGATCGACGCTTTGCCCGAGGCCGAGGCGCGGCGCAACATCGTGGTGGCGCCCTTCTGGGAAAAAGGCGACGGCACGACCGATCTTGCCGCCGGCCTGGCCGCGGCGCTGGTCGCCGACGGCGCGCCGCAGACGCCGGGAAAGTTCGGCTATGCGATCGACTGCGGCGCGGCGCCGGTGCTGCGCGAAACCTCGGCCGATATCCGCATCGAACGGGCTGCGGGCGGCCTGATCGTTCGCGCCGACGGTGCGGAAACTGGCGCCGCGGTCCCGCCAGAGGGTGCGGTGGCGGCGGCGCTGGCACTGGCGCGGTGGTTTCTGGGTTCGGGCGGCGCTGACGCCGGGCGCGGCCGGATGGCGGCGCATCTGGCGCGCGGCGCCCGGCTGCCGGACCCGTTCCGTGCGGTGCCCGCGACGCCCGGGGCGGCGCGTTTTGCGGCCGCCCCCGGCCCTTGCGCCGTGGGGTTCCTGGCCGGGCTCGGCTTTGGCCAGCTTTCGGCGAAAACCTTGTCTATCCTTGCCGAATCCGGCCCCATCCGGCTGACCCCCTGGCGAATGGTTCTGATCGAAGGGGGCGCCCATGCGCCGGATATTGCGGGCCTTGTCACCCGCCCCGACGACCCCTTGCTGCGGGTCGTCGCCTGCACCGGCGCGCCGGGCTGCCCGCAGGCGCATGTCGCCACCAGGGCCCTGGCTGAGTCGCTTGCCCCGGCCGTGCCCGCAGGCGTCGTGCTGCATGTTTCCGGGTGCGCCAAGGGCTGCGCCCATCCCGGCCCGGCCGCCCTGACCCTTGTTGCCCGTCCCGGCGGGACGTTCGACCTGATCCGGGGCGGCACGACCGCCGATCCCGCGCTTCGCGCCGGGCTTTCGCCCGCAGCCCTTTCCGCCAACCCCGCCCTTCTGGCCGAGTAACCCATGCCCCACAGCTATCAGACCGACGGCGCCGCAATTTACCTCGAAAGCTTCGCCACAATCCGTGCCGAGGCCGATCTTGCCCGCTTCCCCCCCGAAGAAGAGGTGGTGGTCGTGCGCATGATTCACGCCGCCGGGTGGGTGGGGCTGGAGCGCCATGTGCGGTTTTCGCCGGGCATGGCCATCGCCGCGCGGGCGGCGCTGGAGGCGGGCGCGCCGATCCTGTGCGACGCGCGGATGGTCTCCGAAGGCATCACGCGCCCGCGTCTGCCGCGCAACAATGCGGTGATCTGCACGCTGAACGATCCGCGGGTGCCTGACATGGCGCGCGCCATGGGCAATACCCGGTCGGCGGCGGCGCTGGAACTGTGGCGGCCGCATCTGGCCGGCGCAGTGGTGGCGATCGGAAATGCGCCGACCGCGCTTTTCCACCTTCTGAACATGCTGGAAGACCCCGCCTGCCCGCGCCCCGCCGCGATCATCGGCTGCCCGGTCGGCTTTGTCGGCGCCGCCGAATCGAAAGACGCGCTGATGGCCGATCTGCCCGTGCCGGCGCTGATTGTGCAGGGACGGCTGGGCGGTTCGGCGATTACTGTGGCCGCGGTCAACGCACTCGCCAGCCGGAAGGAATGAGCATGGGCAACGCCGGCGGAAGGATCGTCTGTGCCGGCCTTGGGCCTGGCGACCCCGACCTGATGAGCGTGCGAGCCGACCGGCTGGTGCGGGGGGCCGCTCATGTCGCCTACTTCCGCAAGAGTGGCGCGCAGGGCCAGGCGCGCGCGATCGTCACGGGGATGCTGCGGCCCGACGCGCAGGAATATCCGATGGAATATCCGGTCACGACCGAGATCCATTTTTCCGAGCCGGATTACAATCGTCAGCTTGCCGCCTTTTACGATGACTGGGCGGCGAAACTGGCGAAACTGGCTGAAACAGAGACTGTTCTGGTCCTGTGCGAGGGCGATCCATTCTTTTACGGCAGCTTCATGCATCTTTACACGCGCCTTCAGGGGCGGGCGCGGGTCGAAGTGGTGCCGGGCATCACCGGCATGTCTGGCTGCTGGACCGCGACCGGCCAGCCGATCACCTGGGGCGACGATGTGCTGACGGTGCTGATGGCGACGTTGCCCGAGGATGAACTGACAGCGCGGGCGCGCAGCACAGATGCGCTGGTCGTGATGAAGATCGGGCGCAATCTTGAAAAGCTGCGCCGCGCGCTGACCGCGGCCGGCCGCTCTGCCGATGCCTGGCTGATCGAGCGCGGAACGATGAAGGACGAGCGGGTTCTGAAACTGTCGGACGCGGTCGACGCGCCCTATTTCTCGATCGCGGTCGTCCATGGACGGGGGCGGCGGCCATGACCGGCTGGATCAGGGTGGCGGGTCTTGGCCCCGGCGACACGGCGCTGGTGACGCCCGAGGTCAGCACCGCGCTGGCCGCGGCGACCGATGTGATCGGCTATATTCCCTATGTGGCGCGGGTGGCGGCGCGGCCGGGGCTGACATTGCATCCCTCGGACAACCGGGTCGAGGTCGACCGGGCCGAACATGCGCTCGACCTGGCGGCGCAGGGCCGTCGGGTGGTGATCGTGTCGTCGGGCGATCCGGGCGTCTTTGCCATGGCGGCGGCGCTTTTCGAGGCGCTGGAGGTGCGCCAGGACCCGGACGGGTTCGATATCGCCATCCTGCCCGGCATCACCGCGATGCTGGCGGCGGCGGCACGGCTGGGGGCGCCGCTCGGCCATGATTTCTGTGCAATCAACCTTTCGGACAATCTCAAGCCCTGGGAGCTGATCGAAAAGCGGCTGCGGCTGGCGGCGCAGGCCGGCTTTGCCATGGCGTTCTATAACCCGCGCTCGGCCTCGCGCCCCCATCAGTTCGCCAGAGTGCTGGATATCCTGAGGGCAGAATGCGGGGCCGGGGCGCTGATTTCCTTTGCATGTGCTGTTTCCACGCCCGACGAACGGCTGGCCACCGTGACCCTGGCCGAAGCCATCCCCGACATGGCCGACATGCGCACCGTCGTCATCGTCGGCAATGCCGACACGCGCCGTGTTGGCCGCTGGGTCTACAGCCCGAGGCGCGCGGGATGAGACAGCCAATACAGAACATCGTCGATTTCGGTAAAAACCCGGCGTGCCGGCAACGTCGGCCGGTCGATCAGAATGACCGGAATCCCCAAGGTTCGAGCCGCTTTCAGCTTGGCATCCGCGCCGCTGCCACCGGCATTCTTGGCAACGATCAGGCCGATCCGATAGGTCTGCAAAAGTGCGAGATCGTCCGCTTCGTCAAAGGGGCCGCGCGCGAGGATCAGCGTTACGTCGGTCAAGGGCAGGGGGGCTGTCGGCGCATCCACCAGGCGCAGCAGATACCGGTGCTGGGGCCGCGCGGCGAAATCCGCCAGCGTCTGCTTGCCGATCGCCAGGAAGATGCGGGTGGGGTCGTGCGGCAGCGCAGCGACAGCCCCCGCCGTATCGGCAACCGCGCGCCAGTCATCGCCCGGCCCGACCACCCAAGGCGCGCGCTCGAGCGTGCAGATCGGGGTTCGGGTCAGGGTGCATGCGGCAAGGGCATTGCGGCTCATGCCAGCAGCGAACGGATGAGTGGCGTCAATCACATGGGTGATCCGTTCGGCGCGCAGATAGGCCGCCAGCCCGTCGACTCCGCCGAACCCGCCCACACGGGTCGGCAGGGGTTGCGCCACCGGGCTTTCCGTGCGCCCGGCATAAGAGAAGATCGCATCGACCCCTGCGTCGGCCAGGCGGCGGGCCAGCGCCGACGCCTCGGTCGTGCCGCCGAGCAGAAGGATGCGCGTCATGTCTGAACCCTGGCTTACCATCATCGGTCTTGGCGAAGATGGACTGGCGGGCCTGTCCGAGGCAAGTCGCGATGCGTTGAAGCGGGCCGCGGTGGTGTTTGGCGGGCCCCGCCATCTGGCGCTGGTGGGAGCCGGGGCGCGTGGCCGCCCCTGGCCGGTACCGTTCGAGATCGACCCTGTTCTGGCGGAAAATGGCCACCAAACGGTCGTTCTTGCGTCGGGCGACCCGTTCTGGTTCGGCGCGGGCGGCAGTCTTGCGCAGGCTCTGCCGCCGACAGACTGGCGGTGCCATCCGGCGCCGTCGACCTTTTCGCGTGCCGCTGCCCGGCTTGGCTGGCGGATCGAGGACAGCGTTTGCTTCGGGCTCCACGCCGCGCCGTTCGAGCGGCTGTTGCCGGTCTTGTCGCGCGGGCAGCGGCTGATTTGCCTGATGCGCGACGGGGCGTCGGTCGGGGCGCTGGCCGAATGGCTTGACGCCCGGGGCTTCGGGGCGTCTGCGCTGACGGTGATGGAGGCTTTGGGTGGGCCCCGAGAACGGGTGCGCACGGCCGGGGCCGCAGGCTTTGGTCTGACCGGCATTTCCCAACCGGTTGCCGTCGGCATAGCCGTCGCCGGCGCAAAGGGGCTGTCACGGGCCGCTGGCCTGCCGGATGACGCCTTTGCCCACGATGGCCAGATCACCAAGCGGCCGGTGCGGGCGCTGACACTGTCAGCGCTTGCCCCCCGGCCGGGTGAGGTCTTGTGGGATCTTGGCGCGGGGTCGGGGTCTGTTTCGGTCGAATGGTGCCTTGCGGCCCCCGGTGCCAGCGCCCATGCGGTCGAGGCGCGGATCGACCGCGCTGCGAACGTGCGCCGGAATGCCGATGCGTTCGGGCTTGACCACCGGATCGCGGTTCATCATGCAGACTGGCGTGCCGGGGTTGAGGGGCTGCCGGCGCCGGATGCGATTTTCATCGGTGGCGGGCTGGATCGGGCGGGACTAGAGACGGTTTGGGCAGCCCTGGCGAGCGATGGCAGGCTGGTGGTGAACGCAGTCACCATAGAAACCGAAATGCTTTTGGCCGAATGGCAGGCCGGCAAGGGTGGCGAGCTATTGCGGTTTGACTTGGCGCGTGCACAGCCCATCGGCCGCATGCTGGGCTGGACACCGGCGCGCCCGGTCATGCAGTGGAACGTGGTGAAATGAGGGTCGCGGGTCTGGGGTTCCGGACTGCGGCGACGGCCCAGTCCTTGCACGATGCGCTGGACAAGGCAGGTGGCAGAGTCGACGCGCTGGCGACGGCCGAGGAAAAGGCCGGTCAACCGGCCATCCGGGCGCTGGCCGGGGCACTTGGGGTGCCGGTCCATGCCATCGGGCGCGGAAGGCTTTCGGCAGAGGTGACGGTCAGTCATTCGACGAAGGTTTCGGATAGATTCGGAACGGGATCGGTAGCCGAGGCAGCGGCCCTCGCGGCGGCGGGGCCGGGAGCAAGGCTTCTGGGCCCAAGGGTGATATCGGCCGACGGGTTGGCGACGGCGGCGATTGCGGAAAGGGATGACGAATGACGGTGCATTTCATCGGGGCAGGGCCGGGAGCGGCCGATCTGCTGACCTTGCGCGGGCGCGACCTGATCGCCGCGTCGCCGGTGTGCCTGTATGCCGGCTCGCTGGTGCCCGAGGCGATCCTTGCCCACTGCCCGCCGGGCGCCAGAATCGTCAATACCGCGCCCATGTCGCTGGACGACATCATCGGCGAAATGGCGGTGGCGCATGACGCGGGCTGCGACGTGGCGCGGCTGCATTCTGGCGATCTGTCGGTATGGTCGGCGATGGGCGAGCAGTTGCGGCGGCTGCGGGGCCTGGGGATACCCTATGACGTGACGCCGGGGGTTCCGTCCTTTGCCGCCGGGGCCGCGGCACTCGGGGCCGAACTGACCTTGCCGGGCGTGGTGCAGTCGGTGGTGCTGACCCGCACGTCAGGACGCGCGACGGCGATGCCGCCGGGCGAGACGCTGGCGAATTTCGCGCGGACGGGCGCGGTGCTGGCGATCCATCTTTCGGTTCATGTGCTCGACCGGGTGGTGGCGGAGCTTGTGCCGCATTACGGGGGCGATTGCCCGGTGGCGGTGATCTGGCGGGCGAGCTGGCCCGACGAGCGGATATTGCGGGCAACGCTGGAAACGCTGGAAACGGCGGTTGGCGCCGAGATGGAGCGCACGGCGCTGATCTTTGTAGGCCGGTCGCTCGGGGCCGAAGACTTTGGCGAAAGCAGGCTTTATGCCGGAGATTATGACCGGCGTTATCGCCCGGTCGGGACCCACCCGCGCTTTCCGGGGGATGTGTGAGAACCGGCGGGTTTCGGGCCGGCGGCTCCGGGCCGATCCGGTGGGGGGCGCTGCCCCCCACACCCCCCGGAGTATTTGATCCAAGATGAAAGAAGCATGATGGCGGTTCCGAAAGGTCTGGTGATTTCTGCCCCGGCGTCGGGAACCGGCAAGACCACGCTGATGCTGGGCCTGCTGGCGGCCTGGCGGGCGGCGGGGATGGTGGTGCAGCCGTTCAAATGCGGGCCGGACTATATCGATCCGGCCTTTCATCGGGCGGCGTCGGGGCGCAGGTCGGTCAATCTTGACAGTTGGGCGATGACAAGCGGGGCGATCGCCGGGCTGATCGGGGCGGCGGATGGCGCAGATCTGTGCCTCGCCGAAGGGTCTATGGGGCTTTGCGACGGGGTAGCGGCGGCGGGCGAGACCGGGATCGGGGCGAGTGCGGATATTGCGGCGCTGACCGGCTGGCCGGTGGTTCTGGTGCTGGACGTGTCGGGCCAGGCGCAATCGGCGGCGGCGGCGGTGGCGGGGTTCCGGCTGTTGCGGCCCGACGTGAAAATTGCCGGAGTGGTTCTGAACCGGGTGGCCAGCCCGCGGCACGAAGCGCTGGTGCGGGTGGGGATGGCGGCGGCGGGGGTGACCGTCTTTGGGGCGCTGCCGAGGCGCGCGACCCTTGCGATGCCCGAGCGCCACCTCGGGCTGGTGCAGGCCGAGGAAATGCCGGAGCTTGACCGGATCATGGCGGAGGCAGGCGCCTTTGTGGCGGACCATCTCGACCTCGCGGCCGTGCGGTCTGCCGCAGGACCGACCAGGTGCCAGCCGGTCGCGCCCTTTGCCGTTCCGCCGCCCGGCCAGCGGATCGCGCTGGCGCGCGACCAGGCTTTTTCCTTTGTCTACCCCCATCTTCTGGAGGGCTGGAGGCGGGCCGGCGCCGAGATATTCCCCTTTTCGCCGCTGGCAGACGAGGCACCCGACACGCGGGCGGATTGCTGCTGGCTTCCGGGCGGGTATCCTGAACTCCATGCCGGAAAGCTGGCGGCGGCGGATCGCTTTCGGCAAGGTTTGAGACGGTTTTCCGACACAAGGCCGGTCCATGGCGAATGCGGGGGCTATATGGCGCTGGGCGAGGGGCTGGTCGATGCGGCCGGCACTCGGCACCGGATGGCGGGGCTTTTGGGCCTTACGACCAGTTTCGCGGCGCGGCGGATGCATCTTGGCTATCGGCTGGCGCGGCTGGCGGCACCCTTGCCGGGTCTTGCGGCGGGCGCGCAGCTCCGGGGGCATGAGTTTCACTACTCGACCATCCTCGCGCAGCCCGATATGGCGCTTGCGGAGGTCGTCGATGCGGGTGGCCTGCCGGTGGCCGAGACCGGGTCATGGCGGGGACTGGTCAGCGGCACCTTCTTTCACCTGATCGCGGAGGCGACATGAGCGGGTTCGTGAGTTTCGTGTCGTCGGGCCCCGGCGACCCAGACCTGTTGACGCTGAAGGCGGTCGACAGGCTGAAAGCGGCCGACGCGGTCTTGTTCGACGACCTGTCGGCGGGGCCGATCCTTGCGCATGCGCGGGCGGGGGCCGATCTGGTGGGCGTTGGCAAGCGGGCGGGGCGGGCGTCGCCGAGGCAGGACCACGTGAGCCGGCTTCTGGTCGACTATGCCCGGTCGGGCGCGCGGGTGGTGCGGCTGAAATCGGGCGATTCGGGCCTGTTCGGGCGGCTCGAGGAAGAGATACAGGCGCTGCGCCAGGCCGGAATCGGCTATGAGATCGTTCCGGGCGTAACTTCGGCCATGGCGGCGGCGGCGGCGGCGGGCATTCCCCTGACCCGACGGATGACGGCGCGCCGGGTGCAGTTCGTCACCGGGCATGACCTGACGGGTGGCCTGCCGGAAGATCTCAATCTGGCGGCGCTGGCCGATCCGACCGCGACGACTGTGGTCTTCATGGGCAAACGGACCTTTGCCGAACTGGCGCGGCGGCTGGAGGCGGCCGGCTTGCCGCCCGATACGCCGGCGCTTCTGGCGGAAAGCGTCTCTACCCCGACCGAAAAGCTGGTCCGGGGAACGCTGGCGACAATGGCGGCGCTGATCGCGGCCGAGGCGGCGGACGGGCCGGCGCTGATCCTGCTCGGGCCGTTGCTGGACCCATGAGCGGCGCGACGGGGGCGCTGCCCCCGGGCCCCCGGAGTATTTGAGCAAAGAAGAAATGGGTGGCATGGCAGACAGGTTCAATGACGCTTTGCGGCACCGGTCCTGGCGAGCGAGCAGGACGCAAACATGGACTTAGGCGGGGTCTTTTGACAAAGAAGGCCTGAAACGGAGGGCCGCCATGATCAACCTTACCCTTGTCGGCATCGGGACCGGAAACCCTGATCATCTGACCTTGCAGGCGATCAAGGCGCTGAACGGGGCCGATCTGGTGATGATCCCCGAAAAGGGGGTGGGCAAGGCCGATCTGGCCGAGCTGCGCCGCCGCATCTGTGCGGATGTGTTGACCAATTCCGCGACGCGGATCGTGGGGTTCGATCTGCCAGTGCGCGATGCGACGATCGCCGACTACCGCGCGCGGGTGGACGATTGGCACGATGCGATCGCAGGGATATGGAAAGAGACCATACTTGCCGAATTGGGCCAGGAGGGGCAGGTCGCGCTGTTGGTCTGGGGCGACCCGTCGCTTTACGACAGCACGCTGCGGATCGCCGCGAGGGTCGGTGCCGACCTGCCGCTGCGACTCAGCGTGATCCCCGGAATCACCTCGCTGCAGGCGCTGACCGCGGCCCATGCGATACCGATCAACGATATCGGCGCGCCGTTCCTGGTGACGACCGGGCGACGCCTGCGGGACGAGGGGTGGCCGCAGGGTGTCGAAACGCTGGCGGTCATGCTCGACGGGGAATGTTCCTTTGCCGCGATCGACCCCGCAGGGGTGGATATCTGGTGGGGCGCCTATGTCGGCATGGCCGACGAGATAACGCTGGCCGGGCCACTGGCCGAGATGGCCGGGCCGATCAGGACGGCGCGGGCCAGAGCCCAGGCCAGCCATGGCTGGATCATGGATATCTACATCCTGAGGCGCACCTAGGGGCGAAGCCGGCAAATGGCGCCTGCCTTGCCCGCCTTTCCTGTTGCGCAGGGCGAAATTTGCCGAAATGAGGATGGGCATGGCTGGCGGACCCGATCTTTCCTTTGAAGCTGGCGCGATGGCGCGCGGATTGGCGCGCGTGGCTGGGGTTGACGAGGTCGGGCGCGGGCCCCTGTGCGGGCCGGTCGTCGCGGCGGCGGTGGTTCTGGACCTTGCGCGTGTTCCGGCCGGCCTGAATGATTCCAAGAAACTGGGCGCCCGGCGGCGCGAGGCGCTTTACGCCCTGATCATGGAGAGCGCAGCGATTTCGGTCGGCGAAGCGACCGTGGCCGAGATCGACGCGCTGAACATCCTTCGGGCGAGCCATCTCGCGATGGGGCGCGCCATCGCCGGCCTCGTCGGCCGCCCCGACCATGTGCTGATCGACGGCAACATGATTCCGCGCGATCTTGGGCTTTCAGCCGAGGCCATCGTCAAAGGCGATGCGCGTTCGGCGTCGATCGCTGCGGCGTCGATCGTGGCAAAAGTGACACGCGACCGGATCATGGTGGATTTGGCGCAACAGCACCCCGGCTATGGCTGGGAGAAAAATGCGGGCTATCCGACCAAAGACCATCTTCTGGCGCTTCAAAATCTGGGGATAACCCCCGTCCATAGGCGATCGTTCAAGCCGGTGCACAACATCTTGTATCAAGAAAAAATCATAAGTACTTGATTCAAAAAAGAATTTGACGGCGAATCAGTCCTGACTCATCTTGAGCGCAACAGCCGGCACCAGACCGGAACGAGGCAGAGATGACGATTGTGACAGAGAAAAAGACGGCAGCGCTGCCGTTGAACCAGATCCTTGCGGGCGATTGCATCGAGGTGATGCGGTCCCTGCCCGAGGCGTCGGTCGACCTGATCTTTGCCGACCCGCCCTATAACCTGCAATTGCGCGGCGACCTGCACAGGCCCGACAATTCCAAGGTCGATGCGGTTGACGATGCGTGGGACCAGTTCGCCAGCTTCGAGACCTATGACCGTTTCACCAAGGACTGGCTGGCGGCGGCGCGGCGGCTGTTGAAACCGAACGGCGCGATCTGGGTGATCGGATCCTATCACAACGTCTTTCGGATGGGCGCCGAGCTGCAGAACCAGGGTTATTGGATCCTGAACGACGTGGTCTGGCGCAAGGCGAACCCGATGCCGAATTTCCGCGGCAAGCGGCTGACCAATGCGCATGAGACGCTGATCTGGGCGTCGAAATCAGAAGCCGGCAAATATACGTTCAACTACGAGGCGCTGAAGGCCCTGAACGACGGCGTGCAGATGCGGTCGGACTGGGTGATCCCGCTGTGCACCGGGGGCGAGCGGCTGAAGGACGAGGCGGGCGACAAGGCCCACCCGACCCAGAAGCCCGAGGCACTGTTGCACCGAGTGATCGTCGGCACGACCAATCCGGGCGATGTGATCCTGGATCCGTTCTTCGGCACCGGCACGACGGGTGCCGTGGCCAAGATGCTGGGCCGCGACTTCATCGGGATCGAACGCGAGGCCGCTTACCGCGAGGCCGCCGAAAAACGCCTTTCCCGCACCCGCAAGTTCGACAAGGAGGCGCTGGAGACCACCGGGTCGAAGCGGTCCGAGCCGCGCGTGCCCTTCGGCCAGGTCGTCGAGCGCGGCATGCTGCGGCCGGGTGAGATGCTGACCTCGCCGCGCGGGCAGACGGTCAAGGTCCGCGCCGATGGCACGCTGATCGGAACGGACGTAAAGGGATCGATCCATCAGGTCGGCGCCCACCTTGAAGGCGCGCCATCGTGCAATGGCTGGACCTACTGGCACTTCAAGCGCGACGGCAAGATGGTGCCCATCGACATTCTGCGCCAGCAGATCCGCGCCGAGATGGAGGCCGATCTCGCGGGGCGCCCGCACTGACCGATTCTTACCGCCGGTGCCTGTGGCCTGACCACGGCACATACCTGGCCCCGCCGTAGCAATACGGTGGGGCTTTTTTCGATGGCCTGGGTCAGCTTGCGTCCCTGGGCATCGGCAGGCTGCCGGCCTTGTAGGGCGCCCAGTCGGTGATCTCGGGGTAATGGCGCCTGCGCCAGTCGCGCACCCTGGGGTTCATCATGCGGAACCATAGGGGCGGGATCAGCGCCGAGATGGTCATCGCGGGATAGCTGAACGGCAGTTGGGGCGCCTGATCGGCTGGATAGGCCTGCAACAGCGGAAAACGCCGGTCGGGCTTGGTGTGATGGTCGGAATGGCGCTGAAGGTTGATCAGCAGCCAGTTCGAAACGGTCTGGCAGGCGTTCCAGCTGTGGTGCGGCTTGATATGTTCATAGCGCCCGTCGCCCAGATATTTGCGCGTCAGCCCGTAATGTTCGACATAGTCGACAAGCTCCAGTTGCCAGACAGAGACCAGCGCCTGAAAGGTGAAGAGGCCAAGGCCGGCCCAGCCACCGAGCGCGTAAGCCAGGGCCAGCGCCGCAAGTTGCAGGGCGCCGTAGCGCCAGAAGGGATTGCTGCGGTGCAGGGGCCCACGCCCGGCGCGGGCAAGCATCTGACGCTCGGCCCGCCAGGCCGACTGCGGCCCTTCCCAAAGGACGCGCAGAAAGAAGCCGTGAAACCCTTCATTGTAGCGGGCGGTCACTGCATCGCGCGGGGTGCCGACGTACCGGTGATGGACCAGCAGATGTTCGGTGCGAAAGTGGCTGTACAGAACCAGCGCCAGCAAGAGATCGCCCAGCCAGCGCTCGACCCGGTTCTTCTGGTGCATCAGCTCATGCGCATAGACGATGCCGACCGCGCCAGAGATCACCCCGATGCCGAAGAAAAGGCCAAGCTTTTCCCACAGCGCGAACTCAGCGCCATGCGTCATCCACCAGATCGCGCCGTAGATGGTGACCGCTTCGATCGGGAACCAGACCAGCGTGATCAGCCGGTACCAGAAAAGGTCGGCGTCGGGCGTCGAGGGGTCGGGGTTGGTTGTGTCTTCGCCGACCAGCCGATCGAGGAGCGAAATCAGGCCCCAGCCGTAGAGCGGCAGCAGAAAGACAGTCCAGCCGCCCCAAAGGCCGCCGATGATCGCCAGGGGCACCAATGCCAGCGAAAGCCAGAAGGGCAGGGCAGCGGCAAGGCGCGATCCGGGCGCGGCAGAAGCCATGGGTACTCCTTTCGGTACGGCGCCAAGGATAGTGCGCGCGCGGCGGCGGCTCAAATGCTTTCAAGCGCGGCAAACGCCACGTCATGCACCTTGCGCATGACAGTGGGAAGATCGGCCGGGTGGTAGTTTGCTGCCGGCAGAAAGGCGCCGCGCGCGGGCGATGCGGCGAGCGGCACGTCGGCCACCAATACCGAAAGACGCAGGTGAAAATGGGTGAATGTGTGGCGCACCTCGACCGGCGCGGGGCGCCAGCCGGCGGCGATGGGCGGGGCGGAAAATGGCTCTGTTTCGGCCCAATCGGTGCCCGGCCAGCCGAGCATGCCCCCCAGAAGCCCTCGGTCTGGCCGGCGTTCGAGCAAAACGGCGCCATCGGCCCGGCGCGCGACATAGGCGATGCCGAGCCGGGTCGGCTTGGCCGGTTTGGCGGCCCTGCGGGGCAACTGGTCCTGGAGGCATCTGGCGCGGGCCTGGCAAAAGACCGCGACCGGGCAACGCCCGCAGGCGGGGCTGCGCGGTGTGCAGATCGTGGCGCCGAGGTCCATCATCGCCTGGGCATGATCCCCCGGCCGGTCCGCCGGGGTGAGGTGCGCGGCCCGCCTGGTGAGTTCGGGTTTCGCGGCCGGAAGCGGCGTTTCCACCGCAAACAGGCGCGCGACCACCCGTTCGACGTTGCCATCGACCACAGCAGCGGGCCGGTCGAAGGCGATGGCGGCGATGGCGGCGGCTGTATAGGGGCCGATGCCCGGCAGGGCGAGAAGGGCTGGTTCGGTATCTGGAAAGCGCCCGTCATGACCGGCCACCACGGCGCGGGCGCATTTCAACAGGTTTCGGGCGCGCGCATAATAGCCAAGGCCGGCCCATTCGGCCATGACCTCGGCATCCGGCGCGGCGGCAAGGGCGGCCACATCGGGCCAGCGCAGGGTAAAGCGGCGGAAATAGCCGTGCACGGCGGCAACGGTGGTTTGCTGAAGCATCACCTCGGACAGCCAGACGGCATAGGGGTCGGGGCGGACCCCCGCCACCCGGTCGGCGGGCGCCACCCGCCAGGGCATGACGCGGGCCGACGCGTCATACCAGCGCATCAGTGCCGGGCCGATTTCCGCCCGATCGGGCGCCGCTCTCTCATTTGTCATGTGCAAGGTCGGCCTTCGCGCTTAAACTCGGCCCGGTCAGGCCCTTTGGGGAACGAAAGCGCAATGAGCACCGATCAGCAAGCCCCTGGCCGCAGGATGCGCGGCTTTGAAGCCGCGTCGGGCCTGTTGCGCGACAAGATCCGCACCCTGGGCGAAAGCCGGGGCTTTGCCCTGTCGCGCCTTCTGACCCATTGGCCCGAGGTGGTCGGCGAAGAGGCCGCAGCGATGTCGCGCCCGGTGCGGATCGGCTACGGCAAGGGCGGCCTTGGCGCCACGCTGACTCTTCTGACCAGCGGAGCGATGGCGCCCGTCTTGCAGATGCAGCTTCCGAAGATCCGCGAGCGGGTGAACGCCTGCTATGGCTACAATGCGATTTCGCGCATCCATGTCACCCAGACGTCGGCCACCGGTTTTGCCGAACCGCGGGCGGCCTTCGCGCACCGGACAAGGGCCGCCGATGCAGCGCCCGCCCCGGCCGTAAGGGCCGCCGCGCAGGAACTTTCGCGTGATGTGCATGACGAAAAGCTGCGGGCGGCGCTTGAAGCTTTGGGCGAAAAGGTCTTATCTCGCCTCCGACAAACGAAAGGCTGATCCTCATGTCGAAATCCCTTGTTGTTGCCGCACTTCTGGCGATTGCGGCCGTGGGCGGAACCTGGTTCTACGCCGGGCACAAGTCGGCCGAGATGACGCGGCTCGTGACCCAGGCCGACGCATCCGAATCCGTCGCCCCGGCGCAGACGACCGTATCGTCGCAGGCGTCGAAAGTGCCCGACATGATTCTGGGCAAGACCGACGCGCCGGTGACCGTGGTCGAATATGCATCGTTCACCTGCCCGCATTGCGCGAATTTCCACGCCACGGTCTGGGACCAGTTCAAGAAGAACTATATCGACACCGGCAAGGTGAAGTTCGTCTACCGCGAGGTCTATTTCGACAAGTTCGGCCTGTGGGGGGCGATGGTCGCCCGCTGCGGCGGACCGGACAAGTATTTCGGCATTTCGGACATGCTTTACAACGAACAGCGCGACTGGCTTGCCTCGCAACAGGCGTCGGGCATAGCCGATGCCCTTCACAAGATCGGGCTGAAGGCCGGGCTGACCAATGACGCGATCGACAAGTGCCTGAATGACAAGGACATGGCCCAGGCGATGATCGCGAATTACCAGACCAACGCCACCAACGACAAGATCGAGGGCACGCCGACGTTCATCATCAACGGCGAATCGCATAGTGGCGAGATGAGCTACGACGAATTCGCCGCGCTTCTTGACGCGAAGCTGCCGAAATAGTCGATGACACCGCTTGCCGGGCTGAAGGTCGTCGAATTGGCGCGGATACTGGCCGGCCCCTGGGCGGGCCAGATCCTGGCCGATCTGGGAGCCGAGGTCATCAAGGTCGAGGCGCCGGAGGGCGACGATACCCGCCGGTGGGGCCCGCCGTTCATCGAGCGCGAGGGCGACCGGTCGGCCGCCTATTTTCATGGCTGCAACCGGGGCAAACGGTCGGTCATCGCCGATTTTCGCACTGCCGAAGGGCAGGCATTCGTCCGCGATCTGGTGCGTGACGCCGATATCCTGATCGAGAATTTCAAGGTGGGCGGGCTGGCGAAATACGGGCTCGACTATGCGAGCCTGCGGGCGGTGAACCCGCGCCTGATTTACTGCTCGATCACCGGCTTTGGGCAGGATGGCCCTTATGCGCAGCGAGCGGGCTATGACTATATCATCCAGGGGATGGGCGGGCTAATGTCGGTGACCGGCGCGCCCGACGGGCAGCCGCAAAAGGTGGGCGTGGCGGTTTCCGACATTTTCACCGGGGTTTATGCGGCGACAGGCATTCTGGCCGCCCTTCATCAGCGCGGCCGCACCGGCGAGGGGCAGCAGATCGACATGGCGCTTTTCGATGTGACGGCAGCGATCATGGCCAATCAGGCGATGAACTATCTGGCCACCGGCACTGCCCCGTCGCGCATCGGCAATGCCCATCAGAATCTGGTTCCCTATGCGGTTTTCGATTGCGCCGATGGCTGGATCATCCTGGCAACGGGCAATGATGCGCAATACCGGCGGCTTTGCGGCCTGCTGGGCCTGCCCGCCCTGGCCGAAGCACCTGCCTACCGCACCAACGCCGACCGGATCGCCAACCGGGACGAGTTGACGCGCCTTCTGACCGCGGCGACCCGGCGGTTTACCAAGGTCGACCTTCTGGCCGCCTGCGAGGCCGAAGGGGTGCCCGCCGGGCCGATCAACGACATGGCCGAGGTTTTCGCCGACCCCCAGATCGTCGCGCGCGGCATGAGGCGCCAGATCGACGGGATTGCGACCGTCCGGTCGCCCTTCGTCTTTTCGGGGGCGGACCTGGCGCTGGATCGCGCGTCGCCGAAGCTGGGCCAGCATGACGCCGAGGTGCGGGCGGCGCTGGAAGGGTCAGAGGCCAAGACCGGCAAGCCGCGCGTCTAGGGCCGACCAATCGTCGATCTCAAGCCGGACCGGCAGGGTGAGGACCTTGGGCCGAAAGGTTGCCGGAAGGCGCGCCACATCCTTTTCCGTGGTCACAAGCTGGGCGCCCACAAGGGCAGCCTCGGCCTCGAGCCGGTGCAGAAGTGCCGGCGTGAACGGCTGGTGATCGTCGAGTGGCTCGGCGCGGGCAACGTCGGCGCCCAGATCGCGCAGGGTGGCGAAGAATTTCTCGGGGTGGCCGATTCCGGCAAAGGCGAGCACCCTTTGCCCCCGCCAGTCCATACCGGTCTGAAGCGGACGCAGCGCGCCCCGAAGGCGCGGGCAGGCGATCTGGCTGCCCCAGCGGGCGCCAAAGGCGGCCTGCGCGGCGCCGGGGCCGATCGAAAGCACCAGATCGGCGCGGGCAAGCCCGGCGGCGACAGGTTCGCGCAAGGGGCCGGCGGGCAGGCAGCGGCCATTGCCAAAGCCCTTTTCGGCATCGACGACGACGAGAGACAGATCCTTGGCGACGGACGGGTTTTGGTGCCCGTCGTCCAGAAGGATCGCCTGCGCGCCGGCGTGAACGGCGGCGGTGCAACCGGCGGCCCGGTCGCGCGCGACCCAGGTGGGCGCAAAGGCGGACAACAGCAGCGGCTCGTCGCCGGTATCGACGGCAAGGTGCGCCCGTTCGTCGACCTGGATCGGACCGGCCAGCCGGCCGCCATGACCGCGGCTGACCACGTGCACGGCAATACCGCGCGTCTGAAGATGCTGGACGAGCGCTATGACGGTCGGCGTCTTGCCGGTGCCACCCGCGTTGAGGTTTCCGACGCAGATGACCGGGACGCCGGGTCGCGCGCCCCGGCCCCGCGCCAGCCGGCGCGCGGTCGCCGCCGCATAGGCCCAGCCCAGCGGCGCCAGAAGACGGGCCTGCCAGCCAGGGCTTTGGGGCGGATCGAACCAGAAGCGGGGCGCCTGCATCATCGGGCCGACCCTTTTTCGCTGGCGGCATCCAGCGCCGACAAAAACACCTGCACCACCCGTTCGGCGACCTCGGCGCCGCCCGAAGTTGCCGCCCAGGCGTTGTGCGCCAGAACGGCGGCCGCGTCGGGTGCGATCAGTTCCTCGACCGCCGCCGACAGCGCCTCGGGCGAGCCTACGGCCCGGGTCGCGCGCGCTTCGGACAGGCGGGCATAGGCATCGGGATAGGGGCCGGGGTACGGCCCGTGAAGAATGGCCGAGCCAAGGGCGGCCGGTTCATGGGGGGACCGCCCCGCCCCGCCCGGAAGCAGCGTTCCGCCCATGTAGCAGACCGGAGCAAGCCGATACCACAGGCCAAGTTCGGCCGTGCCATCCGCGATCAGCACCTGCGCCTCTGGCACCGGATCCTCATCCTCGGCCCGCAGCGCGACGACCAGCCCCCGTGCCGACAGCTTCCGGGCCAGTTCCGGCGCCCGCGCGGGATCGGCCGGGGCCACGATCAGCAAGAGCCGGTGCGCATGGCGCATGGCCCGCACATGCGCGGCGATGACCGCCTCCTCCTCGGCTTCGCAGCAGGCGGCGGCTAGCCAGATCGGCCGGGCGCGCAGGATCTCGGCCAGCGCATCGCGCTCGGCGATAGCGCAGGGCAACGGGTCGGTGGTTTCCTCGATCCGCCCGCCCAGTTCGGCGGCGATCTGCCGACCCCCGAGCTTTTGCAGCACTGCGACGGTTTCGGGGTCTTGCGCCAGGATCCGGCGAAAACGGCCCAGCACCGAGCCCGTCATTCCGCGGCGCCAGAGCGGTATCGAATTGGGGGCGGCCTGGACATCGGCTAGAACCAGCGGAATATGCCTGGAATGCGCCTCGACGATCAGGGCGGGTGGCAACGTCGCCCCGAGGAAAAGCCCCGCATCGGGGCGCCAGTGATCGAGAAAGGCGCAAACTTCGGCCGGGCGGTCTTCGGGTAGCCGGTCGGTCAGCGCCGCGGACATCGGGGCAAGCGTGGCAGGATCGTCGGCGGTCAGAACGAGGGCAGCCTCGGGCCGTTGCCGGGCGATAAGCCGGATCAACTGGCGCAGGCTGTCCTGGCGGCTGCCCTTGCCGGAATGAAGCCAGATGCAAGTGCCATCGGGCCTGACGGCGCGCTCGGGTGGCACGGCCGGCGCGCCCGCCCGGTCGGCGAGCAGTAGATAAAGGCCAAGGGCAAGCGAACGTCCCAAACCGGCCCCTATGCGCCCAGTTCCTCGGTCGGACCCGACGCCTCGGCTTCGTCGCGCAGGCGATGGATGTGGGCGATGAAGTAGCGCATGTGGGCGTCGTCGACGGTGCGCTGGGCCTCGGCCTTCCAAGCCGCATGGGCGGATTGATAGTCGGGGAAGATCCCGACCGTGTGGATTTTCGACACGTCCCTGAAAACGGTGCCGGTCGGGCTGACAAGCTCGCCGCCGAAGACAAGATGCAGGCGCTGGGTCATGGGATGGCTCCGGTCTGGTGCGTTTCTGGGCTGGTGCGTTTCTGGGCTGAGGGCAATCTAAGGGGTCGGTCGCCGGGCCTCAAGGCATGGAAGCCGGCGGTCATTTCCCGGGCCCAGGGCTTGCGGCTGGGGTCGGGCCGGGTTCGAGCCGGCCGACCAGATCGCGGTGCGCGCCCGGCGCGGCGGCGACCAGACCGTTGACGCGCGGGTTTTGGGCGTTGAACGTGGGCCGCCCGCCGGTGCGGTCGGTGACAATCGCCCCGGCCCGCGCGGCGATCAGGACCCCGGCCGCCACGTCCCACTCCCAGGTCGGGCGCAGGGTCAGCATCGCGTCGAATGCACCCTCGGCAACCAGGCAGAGCCGCCAGGCCAGCGACGAGCGGAACATGCGGCGCACCGGCGGCGGCGTCTGGCAGCGCCAATGTTCCGGAGCCAGCGTCGCGCGCGCGGTCAGCACCGTCGCATCGTCCGCGCCCGCCTGGTCCGAGCAGCGGATAGGCGCGCCGTTGAGGTGCGCCAGACCGTCGATCGAGGCGGAATAGAGCCTGTTTTGCGCCGGCAGATAGACCACGGCAGCACTCACGACGCCCCGCTCGGCGACGGCAATCGAATGGGCGAAATCGGGCGTGCCGTCGATGAAGGCGCGGGTGCCGTCAATCGGATCGACGATGAAGACCCGGTCGGCCGCAAGCCGGGCGGCGCTATCGGGGGTTTCCTCGCTCAGCCAGCCATAGGCAGGGCGCGCGGCGCCGAGCTTTGCGGCAAGCATGTCGTTCACGGCAAGGTCGGCGGCGCTGACCGGACCGGCGCCGGCGTCCTTTTCCCAGACCTCGGGCGACCTCCGCCAGAACCGCAGGGCGATTTCGCCGGCGGCGCGGGCGGCGTCGGTCAGAAGGGCAAGATCAGTCTCCGGCAAGGGTCAGGCCTTCGACCAGAAGGCTGGGCACCACGTGCGGCAGATGGGTGCGGGCATCGTTGGCCGGTGTGATTCGGCGCACCATGTCGCGCAGATTGCCGGCGATGGTGCATTCGTTGACCGGATAGGCGATCTGACCGCCCGCGACCCAGAACCCCGCCGCGCCCCGTGAATAGCCGCCCGTGGTCGGGTTGACCGAAGCGCCCAGGAACGACGTCACGAGAAGCCCGGTGCCCATGTCGGCGATCAGCTCGGCGCGCGACTTGGGGCCCTGTGTCAGACGGATGTTGCCATTGCCGGGCCCGGGGGGGCCCGAGGTGCCGCGGGTGGCCGAAGCGGTTGACTGCAGGCCGAGGCGGCGTGCCGTGCCGAGATCGAGCGTCCATCCCGTCAGAACCCCGTCCTCGACGATGTTGCGCGAAAAGGTGGCCAGCCCTTCGGCATCGAACGGGCGCGATCCCGACAGACGCGGGCGGTGCGGGTCTTCGGCGATGTTCAGCCCCTGCGGCAGGATCTGCGTGCCCAGCGCATCGCGCAGCCACGACGCCCCCCGCACGATTGAGGCGCCATTCGTCGCCCCGAGGATATGGCCGATCAGGCTGGCCGCCACCCGTTCGTCGAAGATCACCGGAAAGGCACCGGTTCTGGGCTTGCGTGGCCCGGCGCGCTCCAGCGTGCGCTCGGCGGCGAGGCGGCCGATATCTTCGGGCGCGGGCAGGTCGGCCTGAAAGGCGCGGGATTCGGCGGCCCAGTCTCGTTCCATATGCAGGCCCTCGCCGGTGATGGCGACCGCGGAAATCGAGCGCGAGCTGCGTTCGTAGCCGCCGGAAAAGCCGTTCGACATGGCGATATGAATGCGCCGGCGCGAATAGGAGGCCGAGGCGCTGTCGACCTGCGAAATTCCCTTGACGGCCAGAGCCGCACCCTCGGCCCTGCGGGCATCGGATTCCAGGTCGGCGGCGGCAGGATCGGCGGCGGGGTCGGAAAGTTCGAGTGCGGCGAGGTCCCAACCCCGCGCCAACTGATCGGGATCGGCAAGGCCGATACTGTCGTCTGTCGGCGCCTCGCGCGCCATGGCGACCGCGCGTTCGGCCATTTCGGCGATGGTGCGGGCAGATGTGTCGGATGCCGAAACCGACGCCTGGCGCTGGCCGATCAGCACACGAAGGCCGATCTCGATCCCGTCGGCGCGCTCGGCCTGTTCAAGCCGGCCCTGCCGCACATCGACCGAAATGGCGGTTCCGTCGACGGCCATCGTGTCGGCGGCGGTCGCCCCGGCCTTTTGCGCGGCCGAAAGCAGCGCCTCGGTCAGGGTTCTGAGTTTGTCCGACATCGCCTTGCGCCCCGTTTTTCGCCACTCTTAAGCCGAGCTAGTCATAGACGGGCCGATTGCCAAGCGAAAGGGCCGCCCGGCAGTTGCGGACGGCCCCCTGTGCGATCACATTTTGCGTTACTGGAGCTTCTGGCCGTTCGCGTAGATGCCGCCGTCCTTGAACTCGATCTTCGAGGTCACTGCATCGTCGCCCGCAGGCACGGAGAACATTCCCAGCATCATGCGCATGCCCATCATCTGTTCCTGCGGGACAAGGCCCATGGAAACGAGCGAGTCCATCAGCTTGTTGACCCCCGTCGCCTTGAGATCGACGACGCCCGTGGGTTTGGGCATCGGCCCGCTGTTGTCGAAGGTCACATCGCCGGTGCCGGTCAGCTCGGCGCCAACAGCCTTGACCTGAAGCGTGTTGATCTTGGCCCCGGTCACCTCGAACGGCGAGCCATGGCCCGGCGCGCCACCGTTTTCTGCGGCAGCGACCAGCGCTTCGGACTGCTTGGGATCGAACAGGTCGATCAGGGGCCGGATAGCGCCCGATAGGTCGATCACCAGGGTCGCGGGATCGTGTGGCAGTTTGGTCGTCGGGTCGACCATGTTCCAGAGCGAGTCCGAGACCTTGAGATCGACAAGCTTGATCAGAAGCGCGGCCGGCATCGGAGTGTCGGACTTCGACACGGGGATGGCGAAATTGAAGGCGGATTCGGCGATGGTCGCATCGACCGGGAAGGGCATAGCGGCGCCCGACAGGGCAAGCTTGGTCTCGCCGCTCGCCCCCCCGTAGGCAATCCCGTCCTTGGACAGTTTCACATTCAGCGTTCCGGCCAGGGCCGAGGTGTCGGCGGTAAAGGCACCTTGCGGGCCGGTCGCTTCGATCTTGTAGGCGCCGTCGGTATAGTTGAACGACCCATCGATCGCCATGCCCGCCTGCATGGCGGCATTCATGTCATTCATGTCGGCCTTTTCGGGCAGGGTCATGGTGCCCGTCCCGGTCAGGCCGTTCAACGCCCCGGTCAGGTTGAAGGTGCCTTCGCCCTTGGGATCGGCGCCCGAGATCGCCACGTCCATCGTGTCGATCTTCATTTTTGACGCAATCGACCGGCCGGCGGAATTTTCGGTATGATACTGGCCCGCGACATTCTTGTTGGTCAGCCTCAGCTTGACCGGGGCGCTGGTGCCGTCGACGTTCAGATCGTCGATGTTCACGCTGATTTCCGGGGCGGCATAGTCATAGTCGAGGCTGTCGGGCGTGCCGCTGGCCTTCACGTTCATCCCGCTTTGGTGAAAGGTCAGTTTGATGTCGTTCGCCTTGCCATCCAGCGACTTGGTGTGGATGGTCATCGGCACATCTTCGGACAGGGTGATCTCGACGGTGCCGTCGCCCATCTCTTTCATGCGAAGCTGGGGGATCATGGCTTCCGAGCTGCCGTCGTTCAGGGTCGAGGTGAGTTTGACATTGCCGAGCACCAGCGTGTCGCCCTCTTTGTTCGAGGTTTCCGCACTGATCTTCTGTCCAAGGCTGGTGTAATAGTCTGACCAGTCTTTCCAGATCTGGTCGGCGGTGACATCGGCCTGAGCCATCGAGGCACACAGGACGGCCGACAGCGCGGTGCCCGTGCCGAGCGTGAGGAGGTTTTTCATGGCTGGCCTTTCATTGGCGATGACGGATTGCAAAATCTACCGTGGGGCGCGCGGGGTCAAGCCCCAGCCCGTGCTGGAATTCCACCGTTGGCAGGTGTTTATAGGGTGCAAACGGGCAAATTTATGACGCGGGCGGTGAAAATGATCGACACAGACAGAGCCTCTGAAGTCTGGCGGGTGACGCTCAACCGCCCGGAAAAAGCCAATTCCCTGACCGGCGCGATGCTGGAAGAACTCGTGGCGGTCGCCGATGCGGCCCAGGCGGCCGGGCCGAAGGCGCTGATCCTGACCGGGGCGGGGCGGGTCTTTTCGGCCGGCGCCGATCTGGACGCGGCGCGCGCGGGGCTTGCCACCAGCCCGCTGTGGGAGCGGCTGTCGGGCGCCATCGCCACCCTGCCCTGCCTGACCATCGCAGCCCTGAACGGCACGGTCGCCGGGGGCGCCTTTGGCATGGCGCTGGCCTGCGACATCAGGATCGCGGTGCCCGAGGCGCGGTTCTTCTATCCGGTGATGCGGCTCGGATTTCTGCCCCAGCCATCGGACCCCGGCCGGATGGCGGCGCTTATCGGGCAGGCGCGCGCCAAGATGATCCTGATGGCCGGTCAGAAGATCGGCGCCGACGAGGCGCTGGCCTGGGGCCTGATTGACCGGATCGTCGCCTCCGAGGCGATTTCGGAAGCGGCCGGGGCATTGGCGGCCGACGCGCACGGCGCCGAACCGGGCCATATCGCCGCGATCAAGGCGCTTTTCGGCACCCCGCCGGGGGCCGGCTGAGAATTCGAGCAGCCCGCGCGGCCCTTGTTTGTCGGCGCTTTTCTTGCAAGAGGAGACATGTCGGTGAATGGCGGCTAGGACAGCGATGGACATGCAATCGGAAATCGTTGCAAGAGGGGTGGGCTATGCCAATCAGGGCTGGACGGTGGCGGTCGGCTGGCTGTCCAATCCGGCCGCCTGGTCCCAGTTCGTGCTGCTGGTCGCGGCCTGGGGTCTGGCTGTGCTGGCCGAACGCAAGCTTGCGCCGAAACTAGGGGCAGCGCTGACGCCGGGACCCGAAGCGCGTGGTCTGATGGCCACCGCCTTGCGGTTCCTGCTGCGGTTCCTGCCGATTCTCCTGCCGCTGATCGCGTATGGCTTCACCGCACTGGGCGAGGCCTTTACCCGGTCGGTCTTCGGGTCTGGCGCGGTCATTGCCTTTGGCAAGCGTTTGTTTCTTTTCATCGCCGCACGACGGCTGGTCCGCGACGTGCTGCGCGACGCGTTCCTGAAGCTTCTCGGGCGCTACGTTCTGGTGCCCGTCGCGGGGCTTTATGCCCTTGGCCTGCTTGATCCGCTGACTGCATGGCTGACCGGCCTGACGGTCGTGGTCGGCAATATCACCTTTTCGGTGATGGCGCTGATTCGCGGCGCGATTGCCGGAAGCCTGCTTTTCTGGGCGGGGTCGTGGTCGAACCGCCAAAGCGCGGGTTACATCAAGGCGAACGAGGAGTTGCGGCCGGCGACCCGCGAGCTTGCCGCCAAGGCGGTCGAGATCGCGATTTTCGGAGCGGCGTTCCTGCTGTTGCTCAACATCATGGGAATAGACCTGACCACGGTCGCGGTTCTTGGCGGCGCGGTCGGCGTGGGGGTGGGCCTCGGGTTGCAGCAGATCGCGGCAAATTTCATTTCGGGCGTGATCCTGCTGATCGAAGGGCAGACGACTGTCGGCGACTATGTCGAGCTGGACGGCGGCGAACGGGGCACAATCGTCAGGATGACGGCGCGGGCCTGCATCCTCGAGACCTTCGACGGCAAGTGGATCGTGGTGCCGAACGAACATTTCGTGACGACGCGGGTGGTGAACTATTCCGATCAGGGCAGCGCAAACCGCTATGAGGCCGCCTTTTCGGTGAGCTACGATACCGATCTGGACCGGGTGCCAGACGTGATCGAGGCCGCCGTGGCCGCCCTGCCGTTCGTGCTGACAGAGCCGGCGCACCCCGACTGCGAATTGCGTGCCTTTGGCGAAAGTGGCGTGGATTTCGCGGTGGAATATTGGGTGAACGGGATTGACGACGGCAAGAACAAATATGCCAGCAAGGTTCTGTTCGCGGTCTGGCGGGCGCTGAAAGGCGCCGGCATCGAGATTCCCTATCCGCACCGGGTGGTCGAAATGCGCGATACGCGCGGACCCAGGGCGTGACCCTTCCGGCATTGGTCATCGGGGCGGGCCCGGCCGGGTTGATGGCCGCCGAGGTTCTGGCCAGGGGCGGTGTGCCGGTGCTGGTCGTCGAAGCCAAGCCCAGCATCGGGCGCAAGTTCCTGATGGCGGGCAAGTCCGGCCTGAACCTGACCAAGGACGCGCCCGCGGAAGCCTTCGCGCAAAAGATCAGCGCCGAATGGCTTCGACCCATTGTGCGGGCCTTTGGCCCCTTGGCGGTGCAGGATTGGGCGCGGGCGTTGGGGCAAGAGGTCTTTACCGGATCGAGCGGGCGGGTCTTTCCGGTCGGGATGAAGGCGTCGCCCCTGCTGCGGGCCTGGGCGGGGCGGCTGGCGGCGACAGGGGCAACGCTGCGAACCGGCTGGCGCTGGCAGGGGTTCGCGGGCGCGGATTTCCGCTTTGATACGGCTGCGGGGCCGCAGCTTTTGCGGCCGCAAGTGACCGTGCTGGCGCTGGGCGGGGCAAGCTGGGCGCGGCTTGGGTCGGATGCGGCATGGGTTCCGTGGCTGAACGAAAAAAGCGTCTCTATCCTGCCCTTTCGTGCGGCGAATGTAGGAGTGCGAGTCGATTGGTCGGCGCCGATGACCCGGCATTTCGGAGCGCCCCTCAAAGCGGTTGGCTTGCACGCAGGCGGCGTGACCCAGCGCGGCGAATGCGTGATATCGGCGCGCGGGCTGGAGGGGGCCGGTATCTACGCGCTCGCACCCGCGCTGCGCGGTGGGGCCGCGCTTACCATCGACCTTGCACCTGACCGCAGCCTTCCGGCGCTGACCGCGCGGCTGGCGGGTGCGCGGGCCGGTGAAAGCCTGACGAACCGACTGCGCAAGGCGGGGCTCGATGCCTTGAAGGTGGCGCTTTTGCAGGAATGGGCTCGCCCCCTGCCCGCCGACCCGGCGGCATTGGCGGCGCTGGTCAAGGCCCTGCCCGCCCACCACCTCGGGCCACGTCCGCTTGACGAGGCGATCTCGGTCGCGGGCGGCATCGCGCGTGAAAGCCTGACCCGCGATCTGGAGCTGACCACGCTACCGTCCGTGTTCGCGGCAGGCGAGATGCTGGACTGGGAAGCGCCGACCGGCGGCTATCTCTTGACCACTTGCCTTGCCACCGGGCGTCACGCGGGCCACGCGGCACTGCGGCGCCTGACCGGCTAGAACGTTGCGTCCGCGAACGCGCGCAGCAAGGCCGGACAGTTCCGGCGAACCAGCGCCTCTAGCCCGCCAAGCATTTCGGGAGTGAAATGGCCCGCCACGTCCAGCGCGTTCACCGTGCCCATCACGCGGCCCCGATCGTCGGACACCGGGATATTGGCAACCGACCCGCAGCCAAGGGCCGCGATCTGCGCATGATCGGCAAAAAGGTCGCGGAACCGGTCCGGGCTGTTGGCGACAAAGGTCTGACCAAGGGTGATGACCTGCCGGCTCCAGGGATCTTCGAGCGTCAGCGGCTTGGTCCCCGCCAAGGGATAGTCGGCAGGGTGACTGGTGTGGCAGCGGCGAAAGACCATCCCGTCACGATCATGGGCGGTCACGGTAAAAAGCCGCACCCCGAACGCCGCTTGCAGATGGTCGAAAACAGGCTCTGACATGGCCTTTTCCTATCGGTCTTCCCACAGGGGTTCGCTGTTTTCCTGCCAGCCCACGCGGTGCAGGAGCGGCCTGTCGTCACTGAATTCGGGCCAGCCGAGGCAGAGATAGGCGCTGAATTCCCATCCGCCGGGAACGGCGAACATGCGTCCCATCGCGGCAGGATCAAGGATCGACACCATCCCAAGGCCAAGGTTTGCGGCGCGCGCCACCAGCCACATCGTGTGAATGGCCATCGCGGTGGACTGACGCAGTGTCGCGGGGATGGTCTGGCGGCCAAGACCGCGCCCTTCCGCCGGGTCGGTCACCGTAAAGACCGCCAGATGTTCCGGTGCGGCGTCAAGGCCGGCGAGCTTCAGCCGGCCATATTCGGCGCGCACCGCATCGTCATAGATCGCGGCCGCTTGGTCATTGCAGCGGGCGAATTCGGTGCGCACCGCCTGTCGCAGCGCCGTATCGCGGACACGGATCACCCGCCAGGGCCGCGAATTGCCGACCGAGGGCGCCGCCGCCATGGCCGCGCGCAGCCGGTCCATCAGCGCCTCGGGAACCGGATCGGTGCGGAAATGGCGTACGTCGCGCCGCCAGGTCAGCACCTTGTTCAACACATCCGCCTCGGTTTCGGTAAACTGCATGATGGTTCCTAGCTGAGCGCCGCCGCAAGGCGTGCCCATTCATGACTTTCACCTGGCAGGCCGAGGCGCAGCCACCGCGGCGAATAGGGAAAGACGCGCGACCAGATCTGATGGTGCGCGAGCCGTTCTTGCGCCGCCTGCGCGTCTGGTGTGTCGTACAGGCGGAAAAGATCGGCGCCACCAACGGGCTGCCAGCCGGCAGCGTTGGCAAGCGCATCCGCGCGCGCGGCTTCGCGCCGCAGGCGCGCAGTGGTGGCACCGGACCAGGCTTGGTCCGCAAGCGCCTGCGCCCCGATCTCGATCGCGGCACCCGACACGGGCCAGGGGCCGGCCATGTCGGCAAGGGCGGCGATATCGTCGGCATGGCCGAGAACAAAGCCAAGCCGTAGGCCGGCAAGGCCGTAAAACTTGCCGAACGACCGCAGAACGAAAAGGCCGGACGCCCCGGTATGCGGCGCCAACGAAAGATCGGGGCGCGGGTCGGCAAAACTTTCATCGACGATCAGCCGACCGACGCGACCGGCCAGCGCCATCAGATCGGCCGTCGCATGGGTCCGGCCGTCGGGGTTGTTGGGGTTGACGACCACGGCCAGATCGGCGCCGACCAGCGATGCAGGATCGCCCACCTCGCGGACGGCCCAGCCGGCGGCGGCAAGACTTGCGGCATGCTCGTTGTACGTGGGGCCAAGCACGCGCGCCCTGCCGGGCTGCCCTAGCCGCGGGATCATCTGGATCGCCGCCTGCGCGCCGGCCACCGGCAGGATCGCCGCTTCCGTGCCATAAGCGGCGCGGGCGGCTTCGGTCAGGCGGGCCACGGCGGCGCGGGTCGGAAGCCCGGTCCAGGCCTCGGGCGGCAGGGCGGGCACCGGATAGGGCACGCGATTGATCCCGGTCGAAAGGTCGATCCAGCCATCACCACCATAGTGCGCCATCGCCCAGTCGATATTGCCGCCGTGGTCGCGCATCGCGGACCCCCCTCAGATCAGCGCCGCGACGGCCAGAAGGGCCGCCAAGGCCGCCAGGGCCGTGCGATAAAGGCCAAGGCCCCGGCGAATATCGGCGGGCGCGGGGTCGGGCGCCGCGCCGTTGATCCAGGGTTCATCCGTCACCCGGTCGGCATAGGCGCGCGGGCCCGAAAGCCGCACGCCAAGTGCCGCCGCCATCGCCGCCTCGGGCCAGCCGGCGTTGGGCGAACGATGGTGGCGCGCATCGCGCAGCATGATGGCAAAAGCGGCGCGGCGGGCCGGCGACAGGGCCGCAAACAAGAAGCCGGTCAACCGCGCGGGAATGAGGTTCGCCAGATCGTCGACCCGCGCCGCGGCCCAGCCGAAGGCCTGATATTTGTCGGTCTTGTGGCCAATCATCGAATCGAGCGTGTTGATCGCCTTGTAGGCGGCGATGCCCGGAAGGCCGAAGATCGCACCCCAGAACAGCGGGGCGACGACGCCGTCCGACGCACTTTCGGCCAGGCTTTCAAGGGCCGCGCGGGCGATGCCTGCCTGATCCAGACGGTCAGGATCGCGGCCCACGATTTCAGCCACCGCCGCGCGGGCGCCAGCCAGATCGCCCGCTTCCAGCGGCAGAGCGACGGCACGGACATGATCGTGAAGCGACCGTGCCGCGACCAGGGGCCAGGCCAGAAGGCCGGCCCAAAGCAGGCCGCGCCATCCGCCGGGAACGAGCCACTGCAGAGCCGCGGCAAGGACAGCAACCACCGCGATGGTCGTCAGTGCGGCGACCGCGCCGGCCATCTTGCGGTCGCGCGGGTCGGTTTCGGGCAGGTTCAGCCAGTTGTCGAGCAGGGTGACCAGCGCCCCGATCCAGGTGACGGGATGGCCCACCAGCGTGAAAAGCCGCCGCGGCCAGCCAAGACCGGCGTCGATGGCCAGCGCCACAAGCATGATCCCCGCACCCGTCATACCTCGCCCCGCCCTCCTGCGCGAAAGGTGATGATCCGCCGAAAGCCCCGCGCGGCAAGGGCGGCGGGGGCATGGGGCGGAATCGTCCCTGAGGCAAATAGCAGGCCCCGCGCCGATCCGGTATGGGCAATCACATGGCCGAGCGCCCCCATTTCGGCGGCGAGCCGCGCAGTGGGGTCTGACCCGGGCCCGCGAAGCGCCATGCAGCGGGCGGCCGACCGGCTGGTCAGCGCGGCGAGTGCTGCACCGTCGGCGCCTTCGGCCGCGCTTGTCCAAAGTGCTAGCAGATCGGATATGTCGGGGAAATTGTCGTCGGTCGGATCGGTGCGGCGGTTAGGGCCGAAGAAACCGCCGACAATGTCGAAGGGCGGCAGGGGCGGCAGGCTTGCCATCACCTCGCCCCGGCGCGACGCCCAGAGCACACGCTCGGGCGCGGGAAACATCAGGGGATCGCTGGCCCCTTCGACTGCCACACAGGCGCGGGCAAGATCGCCCGGATCGTGGCGTGCGCCTGCCAGTCGCGCATAGGCGACAAGGGCTGCGGTCGAGGCCCCGGCACCCCCTCCACGCGGCATGGTGGCGGCAAGCGCCACCGGCCCCGGATCGGGCAGGCCGAGCCGGTCGAGCAGGGCGCGGGCGCGGCCGGGCGGCAAAAGGCCATGGGGGTCGTGTACCGGGGCGCGGCGGGCCTCTACGGTCAGGGCCGGGCACGGCAGCGTTATCAGCGCAACAGGGCCCGTGGGGCCGAGGCGGCCTTGGATCAGCTCGCCGAAATGGCCCGAAACAGTGACTGTTTTCGCGCTCATCCGGGCGTCCAGTTCACAGCCAGAACCGCCCAGCCGCCCCCGCGAAGTGCGCGTATCCGCGTGACCGAAAGCGGAGCTATGTCGAAGGCCAACGCTGACGACACCGAGCCCAGCGCATGGGCCAGCGCCGCGCGCACGGTGCCGGCGTGAGCAACGATGGCCACATCCTCGCCCCCGGCCAGATCGGTCAGCACCGGGCTGACGCGCAAGCACAGGTTGGCAAAGGATTCCCCGCCGGGCGGGGCATGATCGGCCAGTGCGCCCAGTGTCAGAGGACCGAGGTCGGGCAGATCGGCGTAGGCGCGCCCTTCCCAGGTGCCAAAGTCCTGCTCCCACAAACGCGCGTCCGCAACGGGGGCACTGCCGGGCCACAGCGCGTCTGCGGTCTGCCGGCAACGCCGCGCCGGGCTGATGACCCGGCGCGCTGCCGAACCCACCACAGCGCGGACGGCGGCGATCCGCGCCAGGTCGCTGCAATCGGCGGCGACGTCGGTGCGCCCGCACAGGCGACCACCACCCAGCGACGGCGCGTGGCGGATGAAGATCAGCTCTGTCGCCTGCCCGCCCTGCACTGTCGCATTCCCTCTTTCGCGCTCTGGCCGTTTCTGCTTTGTGACCGGATCATGAGCAAGACGATACTCATCACCGGCGGGGCCCGATCGGGCAAAAGCGTCATTGCCGAGACCAAAGCGCTGTCGCTTGGGCCCCGACCCGTCTATATCGCCACGGCCGAGGTGCGCGACAGCGAAATGGCTGCCCGCGTTGCCGAACATCAGGCGCGGCGCGGCGACGATTGGGTCAGCCACGCCGCCCCGTTCGAGCTTCTGGCGATGATCGAGGCGACCGACGGGCAGGGGCCACGGCTGGTGGATTGCCTGACGCTGTGGCTCACCAATCTGATGCTGGCCGGGCGCGACTGGCAGGCCGACGGACGGGCTTTGGTCGGCGCCCTTGGCCGCCAAACCGACCCGGTGGTGATCGTCACGAACGAGGTCGGCGGCGGCATCGTCCCCGACAACAAACTGGCCCGCGATTTCCGCGATGCGGCGGGGCTTTTGAATCAATGGGTTGCGGCGGCGGCGGATGAAGTCATCCTGGCCGTGGCGGGCCTGCCACTGAAGGTGAAATGATCATGTCCCTGCCCGCTCTTTCTTCGCTGGCCGAAATCGTGGCCCTGGCCGACCGCCTGCCCGAAGCCGATGCCGATGCCGCCGCTGCGGCGCGCGCGCGCCAGAACAGCCTGACCAAGCCGCCGGGATCGCTCGGCCGGCTCGAGGAACTGGCCGAATTCATGGCCACCTGGCGCGGCACTGCGCGGCCCGAGATCTGGACGGCGCAGGCGCTGGTGTTCGCCGGCAACCACGGGATTTGCGCGCAGGGGGTCAACCCCTACCCGCAGGAAGTCACGGCGCAGATGGTGGCCAATTTTGAAAACGGCGGGGCGGCGATCAACCAGCTATGCGCGACCAATGGCGCCGATCTGTCGGTGATCGCTCTCGATATCGACCGGCCGACCGGCGATTTCACCGCCGGCCCGTCGATGTCCGAGGCAGATTGTCTGGCGGCGCTGAACCGCGGCGCGGCCGCGGTCGATGGCGGAGCCGACGTTCTGATCCTGGGCGAGATGGGGATTGGCAATTCCACGGTGGCAGCAGCGCTCGCAGCCGCCTGTTTCGGCGGTGCGGTGGCGGAATGGGTCGGGCCAGGAACAGGCTCTGATCCTGCCGGTATCGCGCGAAAAGTGGATGCGATCGAACGCGGGCTGAAGCGTCACCAAAGCACCAAGGGCAATGCCCCGGCGATCCTCGCGGCCCTTGGTGGGCGCGAACAGGCGGCGATTTGCGGCGCGGTTCTCGCGGCGCGCGCGGCGCGTATCCCCGTGATTCTTGACGGGTTCATCTGCACGGCGGCAGCGGCGGTTCTGCATGCCGCCGATCCGAGGCTTCTGGACCATTGCCTTGTCGGCCACGCGAGCGCCGAACCCGGCCACCGCAAGTTGCTGGCCGCCATTGGCAAGCGCCCGGTTCTGGAATTCGACATGCGGCTTGGCGAGGGCTCCGGCGCCGCCTTGGCGCTGGGCATCCTCCGTTCGGCGCTGGCCTGTCACAACGGAATGGCGACCTTCGGCGAAGCCGGCGTGTCTGAAGCATGAATGCGGCCCTGCGGCATCGGCTGGCCGAAAGCAGGATGGGCTTCCTGATTCTGACGCGGATTCCCGTGGGCACGATCACCGGAACGGTTCCGACCATGGCCCAGTCGGCCTGGTCCTGGCCACTGGTCGGGCTGGCGGTGGGGGCGGTTTCGGCAGCCGTCTGGCTGGCAGCGCTGGCATTGGGACTGCCCCCGTTTTCCGCCGCAACAGTATCGATTCTTGCCGGTACACTGGCCACTGGCGCCTTGCACGAGGACGGGCTTGCTGATCTTGCCGATGGCATCTTCGGCGGCCGCGATCCGGCCGGGCGGCTGGCGATCATGCGCGACAGCCGGATCGGCAGCTATGGGGCGCTGGCGCTCGGGTTTTCGCTGATCCTGCGGATCGGGGCGCTGGCAACACTCGCCGGCGGGACGGGAGCCTGGGTGCTGATCGGGCTTGCCGCCGCCAGCCGCGCCTCTCTGCCTATGGCGCTGCGGAGGATGCCCGCGGCGCGTTCGGACGGGCTCGGGAATGCCGCCTGCGGGGTTTCTGGCTCGGTGGCGGGGGTGGCGCTGGCGCTTGGCTTCGTCGCTCTCTTGCCGCTTGGTCCCGGCGCCGCGCTCGCTGTGGGGGCGGTGATGGCCGCCCTCGCGTTTGCGCTCGGATGTCTGGCGTTGTCCAGGATCGGCGGCCAAACGGGCGACGTTCTGGGCGCGATGAGCCAACTGAGCGAAATGGGGGGCTGGCTGGTGGCCGCCGCACTTCTGCGCCCCCATTGACCAATTCGCCTTGCAGGCCGTGGCCGCCTGGTTAGACTCGCGCTCATGAACCCTGCCACTCCGACCCTTCCGCTCGGCCTGACGCTGAAAACCGCCGAGGATACCGCCGCGCTGGCCCGCCGCATGGCGCCGGCATTGGCGCCGGGCGACGTAATCCTGCTGTCTGGCCCGATTGGCGCTGGCAAAACCCACTTCGCCCGCGCCCTGATCCAGGCGCGGCTTGCCGCCATTGGGGGTGCGGAAGACGTGCCGTCACCCACATTCACTCTGGTGCAGACCTATGAGGCAGATGTGGAGATCTGGCATGCCGACCTGTATCGGCTGACCTTGGCCGACGAAGTGGTAGAACTCGGGCTCGAAGAGGCGTTCCAATCGGCGATCTGCCTGGTGGAATGGCCCGACCGGCTGGGCGCGCTTCAGCCTTCGGGGGCCCTGACGATGACATTCACCCCCGAGTCGATGGGCGAAGCACGCCATCTGACAATCAGCGGCACCGGGGGGCGCTGGGCTGCTCTCATCGCCGGGCTGATCGTATGAAAGACGCACGTTCGGGCGACATAGAGACGTTTCTGGAGCGGAATGGTTGGGGCGAAGCCGCACGAGCAGCCCTGGCGGGCGACGCGTCGGGGCGGAGATATCTCCGCTTGCGCCAGGGGCGTGACAGCGCGGTTCTGATGGATGCCGACCCGGCAACCGGCGAGCGGGTGGACGCGTTTCTGCGGGTTGGTCGCTGGCTGGCTGCACAGGGCTATTCCGCACCCGCGATCCTGGCCGTGGACGAGGCGCGCGGGTTGCTGTTGCTCGAAGACCTGGGTGACGCGCTTTTCGCGAGGCTGGTTGCCGGCGAACCTGCGCGCGAGCGCGACCTTTATCTGGGTGCCATCGCCTTTCTGATCGATCTGCATTCGCACCGACCGCCCGCCTTTCTGGCCGTGGGCGATGGCCCGGCGATGGCCGATCTGGTTGCGCTGATGCCGAAATGGTATCTGCCGGGCGTCGATGCCGCGCCGAGCGCGGAAGCGGACCGCATAGCGCCGCTGGTGGGCGCGCTTTACGCCCGGTTTTGCGATATGCCGCCGGTGGTATCGCTGCGCGATTTCCATGCCGAAAATCTGATTTGGCTGCCAAAGCGCACCGGGGTTGCCAAGGTCGGTCTTCTCGATTTCCAGGATGCTTTCGCCACGCATCCCGCCTACGATCTCGTCTCGCTGCTGCAAGACGCGCGGCGGGAGGCTTCCGTGGCCACAGAAGCGGGGTGCCTGACGGCCTACATCGCGCACCGCGGGCTGGATCAGAGCCGTTTTTCGGCCGCCTACGCCCTGCTCGGCGCCCAGCGGGCGCTGCGGATCATCGGGATTTTCGCCCGGCTTTGCATGCACTTCGGCAAGCCGCGCTACCTGGCCTTCGCGCCCCGCGTCTGGGCCAATCTGGAGCGCAACCTTGCCCATCCCGCGTTGACCGACCTGGCAGCGGCGGTGCATCAGGGCCTGCCACCCCTTACCCCCGAACGTCTGCAAAGGATCGCCGACAAATGCGGCACATGCCCCACGCCCTGATGCTGTTCGCGGCCGGCCTGGGCACCCGGATGGGGGCCCTTACCGCGCATCATCCCAAGCCGCTGATTCAGGTCGCTGGGCGGGCGCTGATCGACCATGCGCTGGCGCAAGCCGCGGATGTGGGGCGGATTGTCGTGAACCTGCACTATCTGCCCGATCAGATCCGAAGCCATTTGGCTGATCGGCCGAATGTCACATTCTCCGACGAAACAGAGACGATTTTGGAAACCGGGGGTGGTCTGCGCCGAGCGCTGCCCCTGCTGGGCCCGGGTCCGGTCTTCACGCTGAATAGTGACGCGGTCTGGACTGGTGCGCCCGCTATCGACGAGCTGCGCGCCGGCTGGGACCCCGACCGGATGGACGCGCTTTTGTTGCTTGCCCCGCCCGATCGGGCCACCGGGCATGCCGGGCGGGGCGATTTCCTGATGGCGGGCGACGGGCGGCTCTGCCGGGGTCAGGGCCTTGTCTATACGGGCGCACAGATCCTGCGGCCCGATGGGCTGCGCGCCTTTACCGAGCCCGTCTTTTCGCTGAACAGGCTTTGGGACAGGATCGCCGCAGACGGGCGGCTATATGGGCTGGTCCATGAGGGCGGCTGGTGCGATGTCGGTCGGCCCGAAAGCATTCCGCTGGCCGAAGCGATGCTGAAAGGGGTGGCGGATGTTTGACCCAGCTACCGGCCCGCGCGTCTTTGCCCTGCCGCCCGGAGCCGGTTTTCCACGGGCACTGGTCGCCGGCCTTCGCGCGCGCATGGAGGGCCGTCCGCCCGAAGCAATGGCCCGCGTGACCGTTTTTCTCAACACCGCCAAGATGCTCGACCGCGTGCGCGCCGCCTTTCAGGGGGCTGGCCCGGGGTTTCTGCCGCGCCTGCGGCCGCTGGCCGATATCGGCATCGACCCGGTCGGCAACCTGCCGCCGCCCGTGCCACCTTTGCGCCGCAGGCTGGACCTGACGCGCCTGGTGGCCGAGCTGGTCGCGCGGCAACCCGATTTCGCGTCGGGCACGGCTGTGTACGACCTGGCCGATTCGCTCGCCCGGCTGATGGACGAGATGCAGGGCGAAGGCGTAGCGCCCGCACGGCTGAACGAGCCGGGGTTGGCCGACGATCACGCCGCCCATTGGGAACGGAGCCTGACATTCCTGCGCATCATCGGGCACTATCTGGGCGAAGGCGCAGCACCCGACCCAGAAGCGCGCCAACGACTGGTGATCGAGGCGATGGCCGCCAGCTGGCAGCCAGCGCCACCACAGGACCCGGTGATTGTCGCGGGGTCGACCGGATCGCGCGGATCGACCGCAATGCTGATGGAAGCGGTCGCACGCCTGCCGCAGGGCGCGCTGGTCTTGCCGGGGTTCGATTTTGACATGCCGGAGATGGCCTGGAACGGTCTCTCTTCCAGCCAGATCCCGAACGAAGATCACCCGCAATACCGTTATGCCCGTCTCCTCGGGGCGCTTGGGCTGCGGCCGGACGAGGTGCGGCGCTGGGGCGAGGTGCCGGTCGACAGCGCGCGCAACCGGCTGGTTTCACTGGCCCTGCGGCCTGCACCGGTGACCGACCAATGGCTAACCGAGGGGGCCGGCCTGTTGCCGCTGGGTCCGCCGACCGAGCGACTGACGCTGATCGAAGCGCCCACCGCACAGGCCGAGGCTCAGGCGGTCGCGCTGGTGTTGCGCGCTGCGGCGGAAGGCGGCCAGCGGGCCACACTCGTGACCCCCGACCGGGTTCTGGCGCGGCGGGTTACGGCGGCGCTCGACCGCTGGGGGATCATCCCGGACGACAGCGCCGGCCGGCCGCTGCACCTGTCGGCGCCGGGGCGGTTCTTGCGGCATGTCGCGGCCCTGTTCGGCCGGCCGGTCACAGCCGAGGCACTGCTGACGGTGCTGAAACATCCGCTGACTGCGGCGAGGGCCCGCGGCGCACATCTCGGTTTTACCCGAGCGCTGGAGCTGCGCCTGCGCCGCCACGGCCCGCCCTTTCCGGCAGAGGCTGATCTTCTGGCCTGGGCGGCGACGCAGACCGACCCTGACTGCATGACCTGGGCGACCTGGCTCGGTCGCTGGCTTTCGGGGTTGCCGACCGCCGAATACGCGCCCCTTGCCGGCTATTCAGAGACTGTTTTCGCCCTGGCAGAAGCGCTCGCGGCCGGCCCCGGTGGCCAGAGAGACCAAATGGCGCTCTGGGCAGACGATGCCGGACAGGCCGCGCTTGCGGTGGTGGCCGAGCTTCGCGCCGAGGCGGCCTCTGGCGGCGATTTCACAGCGGGCGCCTTTTGCGCGCTTCTGGACTCGCTGCTTCAAGGCCAGACGGTGCGCGAAACCGGGGCGGCCCACGCGCTGATCGCGATTCAGGGCATCCGCGAATCGCGCCAGATCGAGGCAGATCTGGTGGTGCTGGCCGGCCTGAACGAAGGCATCTGGCCCGAGGCCACGGGCCCTGATCCGTGGCTGTCGCGGCAGATGCGGCTGAAGATCGGGCTTTTGCTGCCCGAACGGCAGATCGGCCTGGCGGCGCATGATTTTCAGCAGGCGATCGCGGCGCCATCTGTGGTTCTGGCGCGCGCGATCCGGGATGACGAGGCGCAGACGGTTCCGTCGCGCTGGCTGGACCGGCTGACGAACCTGATGGCCGGGCTGGAGGGCGAGGGGGGCGCCCTGTCGGCGATGCGGGCACGCGGCCAGGTCTGGGTCGACCTTGCCGGCCGGCTCGATCGAGGGCCCGCCACACCACCCGCCCTGCGGCCCGCCCCGCGCCCGCCGGCGGACGCCCGGCCGCGCGAGCTGCCGGTGACGGCCATTCGCGACCTGATCCGCGACCCCTACGCGGTCTACGCCCGCTATGTCCTGCGGCTTCGCCCGCTTGATCCCCTGCTGCCCGAGCCCGACCCGCGCCTGCGCGGCAAGGCCCTGCACCGAATCGTGGAAGAGTTCGTGGGCGCGCACCCCAGGGCCGAAACGCTGGGCGACGCTCGCGCGCGCCTTCTGGAGGCGGCAGAACAGATCTTGCAGGCCGAGATCGGCTGGCCCTCGGCCCAACGCCTGTGGCTGGCGCGGATCGCGCGCATCGCCGACCGATTCGTGGCAGCCGAGGCGGCGCGGGCGGCGACAGGCCGGCCGTTGATACTGGAGCGGGGCGGGCGGATCGCACTGGACCGCCTTGACTTTACCCTGACCGCCCGGCCCGACCGGATCGACCTTCTCGAAGACGGACGGTTGCATGTCTACGACTACAAATCGGGGCAGCCGCCCACGCCAAAGCAACAGAAGTATTTCGAAAAACAACTGCCGCTCGAGGCGGCGATGGCCGAACGCGGCGCCTTCGCGGCTGCGGGCACACGTCAGGTCAGCGCGACCACCTACATTCAGCTTGGCGGTGACGGCGAGGAGCATACGACGGGGCGCGACGTCGGCGATTTTAACGGGCATTGGGACGGGCTTTTGCGCCTGATCGGTCACTATCTCCTGCAAACCGCCGGCTTTCCGTCGCGCCGCGCGGTGTTCGAGGCTGCACGGGACGGCGACTATGACCATCTGGCGCGGTTCGGCGAGTGGCAGATGGCAGACGCGCCGGCGCCGGAGGATGTCGGATGAGCCGCGATGGCGCGACCGAAGCGCAAGCGCGCGCCGCCGATCCGGCCTGGTCGACCTGGCTGGCGGCCAACGCGGGTTCGGGCAAGACGCGGGTTCTGACCGACCGGGTGGCGCGGCTGCTGCTGGGGGGGACCGAGCCGCAAAAGATCCTGTGCCTGACCTATACCAAGGCGGCGGCGAGCGAGATGCAGAACCGGCTTTTCCAGCGGCTTGGCCGTTGGTCGATGCTGCAGGAAGGCAAGTTGCGCGCCGAACTTCAGGAGTTGGGCATCGTCGGGGGCGTCGGCGCCGATACGCTGGCCCGCGCCCGCCGGCTGTTTGCGCGGGCCATCGAAACGCCGGGGGGGCTGAAGATCCAGACGATCCATTCCTTCTGTGCGTCGCTTCTGCGGCGGTTTCCTCTTGAAGCGCGGGTTTCACCCGATTTCACCGAAATGGACGACCGCGCGGCAGTTCTTTTGCGCCAGGAAATCGTCGAGGCGCTGGCGGCGGGCGGCGATATTGGCGCTGTGGACGCGATTGCCGGATTGCATTCGGGCGACGATCTGACCGGGCTTCTGAGCCAGATCAGCCGTAACAGTGACGGTTTTGCGGAACCTATGATGCGCGAGCAGGCGCTTGCGCTATTCGGTTTGGGTGCTGATTTCGACGACAATGCCCTGCTGGCGGAAGTCTTTGTGGGGGGTGAGGCCGAGCTGGTGGCGGATCTGGTGCCGATGCTTGCCGCCAGTTCGACAAACGATGCAAAGGCGGCGAGAGCGCTGGCGGCATTGCCTTTCGCCCCGGCGGGCCTGGCAACGCTGGCGGGGCTCGAGGAGGTGTTTCTGGCCGGGGCCAAGGCCACCGCCCCCTTCACCGCCAAGATCGGCAGCTTCCCGACCGCCGCGCTGCGAAACGGCAAGGCAGCGCCCTTGATGGAGCAGCTCGAGGTGCTGATGGCGCGGGTCGAGAGGGCGCGGGAACGGCGGCTGGCTCTGGCTGCGGCGGAAAGGACGCTGGCGCTCCATGGATTCGCGCGGGCCTTTCTGCCACGTTATGCCGCACGCAAGACAGCGCGGGGCCTTCTGGATTTCGACGATCTGATCGCGCGGGCAGCACAGCTTTTATCCGATCGTACAGTAGCTGCCTGGGTGCTTTTCCGGCTCGATGGTGGGATCGACCATATTCTGGTCGACGAAGCGCAGGACACCAGCCCGGGCCAATGGCGGGTGATCGAATCGCTCGCCGAGGAATTTACCGCCGGCCATGGGGCGCGCGCGACCGAGCGGCGGATCTTTGTCGTGGGCGACAAGAAACAATCGATCTATTCGTTTCAGGGGGCGGATCTCGAGACGTTCGATGCGATGCATGACCGCTTCGCCCAGCGCCATCAGGGCGCCGGGGCGCCGTTCCAGGGGCTTCGCCTGCTACATTCGTTCCGATCTTCGGCGGCGATCCTCGATGTGGTCGACCTGACGTTTCACGTCGATATCCAGCAGGGCCTCGGCGGGCCGACGCGGCATATCGCCTTCCATCCGGACCTGCCGGGCCGCGTCGATCTTTGGTCGCCGATCCCGCAGGCGGCGCAGCCCGAACCCGCGCCTTGGGACAGCCCTGTCGACATCCTGCCCGACGCACATCACACGGTGCAACTGGCCGAAAAGATCGCGATCGAAATCGCGCGGATGATCGGCGGGGGGGTGCGGATCGAAACCAAGGCCGGCCCGCGCCCGGTCGACGAGGGCGACTTTCTCATTCTCGTGCGGCGCCGGTCCGTCTTGTTCACCGAAATCATCCGCGCCTGCAAGGCGGCGCACCTGCGGGTCGCCGGGGCCGACCGGCTGAAATTGGGCGCCGAACTCGCGGTAAAGGATCTGACGGCGCTTCTGTCGTTCCTGACGACCCCGGCGGACGATCTTTCGCTGGCAGCGGTGCTCCGGTCGCCGCTGTTCGGCTGGTCCGAGGCGGAGCTGTTCGACCTTGCCCATGGCCGTGGCGAAGGCGCCACGCTTTGGCAGGCCCTCGGCGAAAAGGCGGGGCGGGGCGGGGTCACGCTCGAAATACTCCGCGATCTGCGCGACCGGGCCGATTTTCTGCGCCCCTACGATCTGATCGACAGGGTTCTGACGCGCCATGAGGGCCGGCGCAAGCTGCTCGCCCGGCTAGGGCCCGAGGCAGAGGACGGGATCGATGCCTTTCTGGTCGAGGCGCTGCGCTATGAGGCCGCCAATATCCCGAGCCTGACCGGCTTTCTCGTATGGATGGAGGCGGGCGAGATCGAGGTGAAGCGAAGGCTCGATTCCGCCTCGAAAGCCATCAGGGTGATGACAGTGCATGGGGCCAAGGGGCTGGAAGCTCCGATCGTGATCCTGCCCGATACCGCCAAGCGCAAGGCCAATCCGCGCGACACGATCCTGCGGCCCGACGGGGGGCCCGCGCTTTGGAAAACCCGGGCCGAGGAAAGCCCCGCGCTGATCACCGGGGCTGTCACCGATCTGGCTCGCAAGGAGGCCGAGGAAGACAAGCGCCTGCTTTACGTGGCCATGACGCGGGCGGAAAACTGGCTGATCGTCTGCGCCGCAGGCGATGTCGGAAAGCCAGGCGAAAGCTGGTTTTCGCTTGTCGATGCGGCCATGGGCCGGGTGGGCGCGGTGGTGCGCGACGATTGGGAGTGGGGCGCAGGCAAGCGTCATGCGCATGGAGACTGGCCCGCGCCGCTTGAGCCGGCCGGGCGGCAGAAGGGCGGCGAAGCTCTGCAGCCGTTGCCTGGCTGGGCGCTGACGCCGTCACCGCGGCCGGCGACCGGCGCCGCGCCCCTGTCGCCGTCGGCCCTTGGCGGGGCCAAGGCGCTGCCGGGCGAAGCTGGGCTGGACGAAGCGCAGGCCAAGCGGCGTGGCACCGTGCTTCATCGGCTGCTCGAACAGCTGCCGGCCACCGACCAAGCCGGCTGGCCGACCGGGGCCGCCAGCATCTTCGCCGCGCTGGGCTTCTCCGATCCGGCTGAAACAGAGCCGCTTTTCGCCGAAGCGAAGCGCGTGCTTCAGGCGCCGCATCTCGCGCAGCTTTTCGCTCCGGGCGCGCTTGCCGAGGTCGAGCTTGCCGCATGTCTGCCAGCCATGGGCGGGCGGCTGATGCAGGGTGCCATCGACCGGCTGATCGTGATGCCCGAGCGGGTTCTGGCAATCGACTTCAAGTCGAACGCAGTGGTGCCGCACCGAGCGGAGGATGTGCCCGAGGGCATCCTGCGGCAGATGGGTGCTTATGCGGCCATGCTGGATCAGATCTATCCGGGCCGCCAGATAGAGGTGGCGATTCTCTGGACACGCACCGGCGCGCTGATGCCCCTGCCGCGCAATATCGTGATGGAGGCCTTGGGGCGCGCCACACTCCCTTGACGTGGCCCGGGGGGGCACCTACTTTTGTCAGCGAACGCCAATGCCCCCTCACCGGAGAGTCCCATGACCACCGTCGCCGTCACCAACAGCACCTTTGACGCGGAAGTCCGCAAATCGCCGGTTCCGGTCGTTGTCGATTTCTGGGCGGAATGGTGTGGGCCGTGCAAGCAAATCGGTCCCTCGCTCGAGGAGCTGTCGGCCCATTACGCCGGCAAGGTCAAGATCGTGAAGGTCAATGTCGACGAAAACCCCGACCTGCCGGCCCAGTTCGGTGTGCGCGGCATTCCGGCGCTGTTCCTGTTCAAGGATGGGCAGATCGTGTCGAACAAGGTGGGCGCAGCCCCCAAGGCAGCCCTTCAGAACTGGATCGACGCGTCGATCTGACAGCCGGTCGGCCTGACGAGCGAGGGGCGCAAACGCGCTGCTTTTTCGTGCGCCTTATTTCATGTCGCGCGCAGGGCAGGGAACAGCCGCAGGGCGGTTTCGGTCAACCCGCGCAGGCGCAAGATCTGCATCAGGCTGCGCTTTTCCTCTTGGGCCGGGATCTTGGTCCACTCCGCCAGGAGCTGCGTATTCACGAGAAATCCTACCGAAGCATCGTCAGGGCCGGCGAAATCATGCGCATTTAGGACCGTCATCAGATCCTTGCGCTTGAGCGCCTGGCCCGGCGGAATGCGCGCATGTTCGCCGAATATGGTGACATAGTCGACCAGAAGCCGTGCGATGTCGTGGCCGACCGGCGCGGTCTGGTCGGGGCCAAAGTCGATGGCGCCGGTGTGCGACCCGTCAATCAATACGTTGCGCAGGTTATAGTCGCCGTGGCGTCCGGCGTGCTGGGCAGGCAGACCGTCGAACGTGCCGGCCATCGCTTCGATGGCTCGGGTGAGTTTCAGATAGAGTTCGGGCTCGGCGACGCTGAGGCGGCCATCGGCGACCGCGGCGCTCTGGGCGCGGAAATGGTCCATGACAAACCGGGTCTGATAGGGCCGCCGGCCGCCGCGCGAAGAACGGTGAAATTCGCCCAGCCACTGACCGCAGGCGGCAAGCGCGGCCCGTGCGCTTTCATGATCGGGGGCAGTTTCGATCAAGGTGGCGGCCGACGCACCGCCAAGCCGCTCCATCAGCACCGCCCCCTCTTCGGGCAGAAAGGCCAGAACGGCCGGAACGCGCAGGCCCTGAAGATTGCCCGCCATGCGCAGATGGGCGGCGCGCTGGCCGAAAACCGACCGGGCGAAGTGATCGTTATGCGCCCCGCTTTGCAGTCCTTCGCGCTTGAGGATAAGCCGCCGGCCGCCCGCATCGACCGCCAGGACCACGCGCAGCGCCCGCGCGTCGGCAATCGCATGCAGGGGGTTGAAGGTCACCGGGCGATCGGCAAGGTTTGCCGCCCGGGCAAGCCGTGGCCACAGGCTTTTGGTTTCATCCGTGAAATCGTCCAGTTCCACCGGCACTCCCCGTCTTGCGCGCGAAACCTGCCCGATTTTCGCCGGCCCGGAAAGCCCCGGCTTGCCGTGCGGCGCGGCGGTCGCCATATATCGGCAACCTGATTGGCGGAGGCGCAATGGCGGACGACAAGTTTCCCGGCTGGCACGGCACGACGATATTGGCCGTGCGGCGCGGCGGCGAAGTGGTGGTGGCCGGCGACGGACAGGTGAGCCTTGGCCAAACGGTCATCAAGGGCACGGCGCGCAAGGTCCGCCGCCTGTCGCCCGGCGGCAAGGATGTGGTCGCAGGTTTTGCCGGTTCGACGGCCGATGCCTTCACCCTGCTGGAACGGCTGGAGAAAAAGCTCGAGGCGGCGCCGGGCCAGTTGCAGCGTGCCTGCGTGGATCTGGCCAAGGACTGGCGCATGGACAAATACCTTCGCAACCTGGAGGCTATGCTGATCGTGACGGACGGCAATGCGCTGTTCGTCATCACCGGGGCGGGCGATGTTCTGGAGCCCGAACATGATGTGGCTGCCATCGGATCGGGCGGAAATTTCGCACTGGCGGCGGCGCGGGGGCTGATGGCCACCGATCTTTCGGCAGAAGAGGTTGCGCGGCGGGCGATGGCGATTGCCGCCGATATCTGTGTCTATACCAATGGGAACCTGACAGTGGAGACGATCCGTGGGTGACGAGTTGAAGGAGTTCGGCCAGGCCGATCTGCGTGCGGCAGTGGCAGCGGGCTTGCTGAGCGAGGCGCAGGCGGCCGGGCTGGCGGCGTTGGCGCATGACCGTGCCGGCAAGCGCGCGGCAATGCCCGCCGAGGACGAGCCGTTCGAGTTCTTCAAGGGGTTTTCCGAAATTTTCGTGTCTGTCGGGCTGGTGATCCTGCTCGCGGGCATCGCGCTTTTGCTGTCGTGGTTCGGTGGCATCGGCATCATGATCGTGCTGCCGGCGATCTGCGCGGCAATCTGCTGGTGGTGGGCCACCTATTTCACGCTGGAGCGGCGGATGAACCTGCCGTCCATGGTGCTGGCGGCGGCGTTTGGCGGCGGCGTCTACCTTTCGGTGTTCACCATGCTGGTGCGCGGCAGTCTGCCAGGGCGCGGAATGTTCGTTCTGGCAGCGGCCGTTGCCATTCTGGCGATGGCGCTCTGGTACCGGCGTTTTCGGCTTCCGTTCGCCATGTTCATTCTGGGGCTCTTCGGGCTGGTGGCCATCTATGGGCTGACCACGTCGATCGACGCGCTGGCGGGCATTCGCGCCGGCTGGTCGGGGGCGCTTTTCGATCTGCGCAACAGCCCGCAATTCGCGCTGGCGACACTGATCTTCGGCCTGGCTGCCTTTGCCGGCGGCATGTGGTTCGACACGCGCGATCCCTACCGTCTGGGCCGCCATGCCGCAACCGCCTTCTGGCTGCATCTTCTGGCGGCACCGGCCCTGGTCAACACTGTCGCGCTGACGCTTTTCAATATCGGGGGCGAGGGCGGAATGCTGGCAACCGCCGGCGCCCTTCTGCTGATCGCCGCTTTGGCGCTGGTGATCGACCGGCGATCGTTCCTGACGGCGGGAATTGCCTATATCGCGCTGGTCATTTCCTGGGCGGTGCGCGGCGACGGCACGGGCGGCGTTGGCCACTGGGCGCTGATCCTTCTGATCCTCGGCGCCTTTGTCACGGCACTTGGCACCTGGTGGGTGCCGCTGCGCAGCGCCCTGATGCGCACCTTGCCCGATTTCCCCGGCAAACGCCGCCTTCCCCCCTATGGCCAGAGCATTTCATGACCAATCTCACCCCCCGCGAAATCGTTTCGGAACTCGACCGCTATGTAATCGGCCAGAAGGACGCCAAGCGCGCCGTGGCGGTGGCGCTGCGCAACCGCTGGCGGCGGGCGCAGCTTGCCGATGACTTGCGCGAGGAGGTTTACCCAAAGAATATCCTGATGATCGGCCCAACCGGGGTGGGGAAGACCGAAATTTCGCGCCGTCTGGCCAAGCTGGCGCGGGCGCCGTTCATCAAGGTCGAAGCGACGAAATTCACCGAGGTGGGCTATGTCGGGCGCGACGTGGAACAGATCATCCGCGATCTGACCGACGCGGCCATGCTGGAGACCCGTGCGCGGATGCGCGACGAGGTGAAGGCGCGCGCCCACAAGGCGGCTGAGGAACGGGTGGTCGAGGCGATCGCCGGTGCAGAAGCGCGCGAACAGACGCGCGAGATGTTCCGGGCCAAACTGAAAAAGGGCGAACTGGACGCAACGGTGATCGAGCTTGACGTGGCCGATACGACAAACCCGATGCCGGCCTTTGAAATTCCGGGCCAGCCTGGCGGCATGGGAATGATGAATCTGGGCGACATCTTCGGCAAGGCCTTCGGGGCCCGCAAGGTGCGCAAGAAGATGACCGTGGCGGAAAGCTACGAAGCGCTGATTTCCGAAGAGGCCGACAAGCTTCTGGATGACGAGGCGGTCAAGGCGGCGGCGCTGACGGCGGTGCAGGAAAACGGCATCGTCTTCATCGACGAAATCGACAAGGTCTGTGCCCGTGCCGAAACCCGCGGCGCCGACGTCAGCCGCGAAGGCGTGCAGCGCGACCTGCTGCCGCTGATCGAAGGCACCACGGTTTCGACCAAGCACGGGCCGGTCAGGACCGATCATATCCTTTTCATCGCCTCGGGTGCCTTTCACATCGCCAAGCCGTCGGATCTGTTGCCCGAGCTTCAGGGCCGGCTGCCGATCCGGGTGGAGTTGCGACCCCTGACCGAAGAGGATTTCGTGCGCATCCTTACGGAAACCGACAATGCGCTGACCCGTCAATATTCCGCGCTTCTGGCCACCGAAGAGGTAACGGTGACCTTTGCCCCGGACGGAATCGCCGCCCTGGCCCGCATCGCCGCCGAGGTCAACCGTGCGGTGGAAAACATCGGCGCGCGGAGGCTTTATACGGTCATGGAGCGGGTGTTCGAGGATCTGTCCTTTGCCGCGCCCGACAAGGCGGGGCTGATGGTAACGGTGGATGCTGCCTTTGTCGAAACGAACCTGGGAGAGCTGTCGCGGTCAACCGATCTCAGCCGTTATGTGCTATAAATATGCATGGCGCAGGGTTCATGCCGCAGCGCGTCATTTTGACTCCCCTGAAGATGCGCATCCTTGTCTTCTGTCTGGCGGCAATATCACTGACCGCCTGCACACCGCGGGGCGCGATAGACATCGTTCCGGGGGCAAAGGGCATCGGCGATGTGGAACATATCTACATAGGCACCACGCGCGGCCCCGATATTGTGGGGGGCGAGCCGTTCGGGATCAAACGGCAACCCGATCCGCGCTACGTGCGTCTGGATATTTCCATCCCGCCTGACCGCGCGCCCGGTGCGATTGCCTGGCCGCGCCGCGGCCGCAAGGCCGATCCGCTGACCCAGTTCGTCACCCTCGCGCAGGTCGACTATAGTGGCGATGCACCGTTTCGCGCCGATCTTTCGGCGACGCTGCGAACGGAACCCGGTGGCAAGCGGGAAGCGGTGATCTTTGTTCACGGGTTCAACAACACCTTCGCCGAGGGCGCTTATCGCTGGGCGCAGCTTGGCCATGATCTCGGGGTCAAGGGGGCTTTGGTGCATTATTCCTGGCCCTCGCGCGCGAGCCCCTTCGGCTATGTTTACGACCGCGATTCTGCGCTGTTCGCACGCGACGGCTTCGAAGACCTGCTGCGCGAGGTTGACCGCGCCGGCGCGCAGAGAATCGTGATCGTCGGCCATTCGGTCGGGTCGCTTGTGGTCATGGAAACCCTGCGGCAGATCGGGCTGGAGAAAAACCGGGCGCTGCTGGACAAGATCGCCGGTGTTGTCCTGATGTCGCCAGACATTGACGTGGATGTCTTCCGCGCGGAAGCAAGGGCGGTCGGCAAGCTCCCGCAACCCTTTGTCATCTTTACCTCCAAGAAAGACCGTGCGCTTGCCCTTTCGGCGCGGCTGACCGGGCAGCGCGACCGGGTCGGCAATCTGCCTGATGCGGCCGCGCTTGCCGGGTTGAAGGTGACACTGATCGACACGACGGCCTTTTCGTCGGGGCTTGGCCATTTCACCGTGGGCGATTCACCAGCACTTCTGGCGCTGCTGGGCGGGATTTCCGATGTCGACAATGCCTTTGCCCAGGATCAGACCGGGCGCGCAGGACTATTGGGAGGGGCAGTGCTTACGGTGCAGAACGCGACCCAGATAATATTGTCACCCGTCAGCGCGATTGCCGGCAGCGCGCCCTAATCGCCGCCCCTGCGCAGATAGACGTAATAAGCACCAGCGCCGCCATGTTTCAGGCTTGCACTCGTGACCTGAAGGACGGCGGAACCAAGGGGCGATTGCGCCAGCCAGTGCGGAACCTGATGGCGCAACGCCCCCATCCGCTGCGGGATCGGCCCGTGATCTTCGCGCAGCTTGCCTTTGCCGGTGATGACCAGAACCAGCCGCTTTCCATTCCCGTGCGCAGTCAGGATGAACCGGATCAATTCGGGATGGGCTTCGGCCAGCGTCATTCCATGCAGGTCGATCCGCGCCTCGGGGGCGAGCTTGCCGCGCATCATCTTGACATAGATGTTGCGGTCCATGCGGCGGGGCGCCTTGGCCAGGCGCTCGTCGATCGTCGGAGCCAGATCATGCTTGACCGGACGCGGTCTGGCGGCCTGACCCAGACGAAAGCCGGCGATTGGCGGCGCAGGTTTGCGCACCAGATCGGGCAAGATTGCGGGCTCTGGCGGTATCGCTGCATCGCGGTGCATGGCCCGCGCGGTGGCCGCGACCCGGTGCCACAGGTCGCGTTCGTCGGGATGCAGGCCACGGGGGCGGCGGGTCATGATCGGCGGCTCCGTGGCAGAAGAACGGTCAATCGGCCCGTGGCGTGCAGGCTGCCGGCCGCTGCGCCGGCCGACGCGCCGGTGCCAAGGAAAATGTCACCCCGGTCGGGCCCCAGAATGGCGCTTCCAGTATCTTGCGCGACCATCAGCCGGGCCCGACCTGCCGCCGTGACCCACACCGGGGCACCGAGCGGGATGTGTGCCGGATCGACGGCGAGCGAGCGCTGGGCGGTCACCGGGCGCTGCATGGTGCCAAGGGGACCGGAGCTTTCGGGCAAGTCGAGCGGCCGAAAGAAGACGAAGGAGCGGTTCATGCGCAATAGATCGGGCAGCGCCGTAGGGTTGCGTGCGGCCCAGGCGCGAATCGCGGCGACCGACATGTCGGCCTCGGACAAGGCGCCCCGGCGCAAAAGCTCTTTGCCGATCGAGCTGTAGGGATGGCCGTTCTTTGCCGCAAAGCCGAAACGGCGGGTGCTTCCATTCGCCGGGCGCACGCGGAACGACCCCTGAACCTGCGCCAGGAATGCATCGAGCGGGTTGTCGAGCCAGACCAGTTCGCGCCCTGCCAGAAGATCACCCGCTTCGATGGCCGCTCGATCGTGCCAGCATTGGCCCGGCACCAGATCGGGCGGTGGCCCGTAGAGCGCAAAGCGATAGGGGCCGTTGGGCCGCAAGGCGCCCGGCAATTCCGGCTCGTAATAGCCCGTCAGCAGAGCCTGGTCGGAAACGGCGCGCCTGACAAACCGGCTTTCAAAGAACGCCCGCGCCGGTTCGCTGCCGGGCCTTGGCCATTCGGGGCCGAGAAGATCGGCGGTGACCGCATAGGCGGCCAGGGCGGCGGCATGATCGTCGTCGCCCCACCCGGCGAGGCTGACTGACCAATCCGACACCGCCGACCCCCTTCACTCGCCGGTGGCGACCAGATGCCAGTTGGGGTCGTTCACGCCCATCTTGCGGGCGAATGTCCAGATATCGCGCTGCTTGCGCGCCGACTTCGGGTCGCCCTCGACCAGCTGGCCCGACGCGTCGCGCGTGGCCGAGATCAGCTCGCCCACGAAGCGCACAGTGACCTCGCCTTCGCCCTTTGCACGGTCGAACGCGGCGTTCTGCACGGCCAGTTCGCGCAGGCCGACGAATTCGGACGTCACCGTCAGGCCGCGCGTCTTGCGGTCGGCGATCACCGCGGCGAAACTGTCGGCCACGTCGGTGGACAGATAAGGGCGGATGCGGTCAAGCTCGCCTTTGGCGAAGGCGGTCAGGATCATTTCGTAGGCGCCGCGCGCGCCCTGCAGGAACCCCGAAACCGAAAACGACGGCTCGACCAGCTTCATCGCGGCAAGTGCCTTGGCCGCGTCGGTGCCATCCTTGACATGATCGGTTATGTCCCGGTCCGGGCCGCCTTCGATCACCTCGAAGCCGCGCCGCGCCGCCTTGGCGTCGGGCAGCGAGGTGGGTTGGGCCGTGCCCTCGAACCCGTCGCGCGTTCCCAGAACATTGCGCAGTTTCACGATCAGAAAGATCGCTATTCCGGCAAGAACGAGAATCTGGATGATCGAATTCGACATGGGGCCAAGCCTTTCCGGCGCTCTGCCGGGTTGGTAACGCGTGCAATCCATACTTATGTAGGTCACGGGGTCGGGCAAGTCCACCGCGCCACTTTATCAGGAGGCCATCCCATGTGGCTGTTTTTGGTTTTCATAGTCGTGCCGCTGATCGAGATCGCCCTCTTTCTCAAGGTCGGGGGGCTTATCGGCTTCTGGCCGACGTTGGCGATCATCATCGGGCTGTCGTTCTTCGGCACCTGGCTTTTGCGCACCCAGGGGGCCATGGCGTTCAACGACCTGCGACGTTCGGTGGCGGAATTGCGCGACCCGGGCGAACCGATGGCCCATGGCGCGATGATCATCTTCGCCGGGCTGCTGCTGGTCACGCCGGGGTTCTTAACCGATGCGCTGGGGCTGGCGCTGCTGATTCGCCCGGTACGCGCCTGGGTCTTGCGGCGGATCGCCGAACGGATCCGGATCGTCACCGTGGCGTCTGCCACCACGACACGGGCGGCCGACGACGTGATCGACGCGACCTATACCGAGGTCAGAACAAAAGACGACGGCCAGTCACCCTCGGGCTGGACCCGGCATTGAGGCTGCGGCGACAAGCTGCTAAGGCGGCTGCCAAACCGGAAGGGAGCTCAGCATGTCCGAAACCGCCAACGGCGCAGCACCGCAACAGGCAGAACTGAAGATGCAGGTTCTGGCGCAGTTCATCCGCGACCTGTCGTTTGAAAATGTCGTCGCGCAGAAGGGTATTTCCGCGGCGGAGGTCGATCCCGACATCCAGATTCAGGTCAGCCTCGACGGACGTGCCCGCCAGGTGCCACATCAGTATGAAGTTTTTACCAAGCTGAAGGCAACCTCCGTGAACAAGACCGACAAGAGCACGATGTTCCTGCTCGAGGTCGACTATGGCGGAATCTTCCATGTAGAGGGTGTGCCCGAAGACCAGTTGCACCCGTTCCTGATGATCGAATGTCCGCGGCTTCTGTTCCCGTTCCTGCGGCGGATCGTGTCGGACGTGACTCGCGACGGGGGCTTTCCGCCGCTGAACATCGACACGATCGACTTCATGTCGCTTTACCGTCAGGAAGCGCAGCGCCGGGCCGCCGCCCAGCAACAGGCGCCGCAAGCAATATCGTGACGCTGGCGTCGGCCGCCGAAATCCCGGCATGGGACAACGGCACCTTGCGGCCCGTCGACAAGATCGAGGTTCACCGCCGTGGCCTGCTCCACAAGGCGGTTTCGGTCTTTGTCGTCTGTCGCGACGAAATCCTGATCCAGCGCCGTGCGATGGGTAAATACCATACCCCCGGCCTCTGGGCGAACACCTGCTGCACGCATCCCCACTGGAACGAAGGGCCGGCAGCCTGCGCCGCGCGCCGGCTTGACCAGGAGCTGGGCATTGCCGGGCTTTCCTTGGTGCACTGCGGGCAGGTCGAATACCGCGCCGATGTGGGGGGCGGCATGGTCGAGCATGAACTGGTCGATGTGTTCGTGGCGCATGCGGCTCGACACCCCGCCCTGGCGCCCGATCCGGCCGAGGTCATGGACACGCGCTGGATCACGCTGGGCGCGCTGGACGACGAGGTGCGCCGCCAGCCCGCGCGCTTCACGCCCTGGCTGAAGATCTATCTTGCCGATCACAGCGCGGCGATCTTCGGGCCACTTTCCTCGGGTTCGTGACGGGCGCTGAATTCCGGCCGAAAGCCGCCGCACGGGCCCTCGGCTTCTGGCAATTTCCCGCGAATGCTGCAAGGAATGGCGGAACGGTTTTTGGCAGGAGGGCGGGGGTGATCGGCGAGGCCGCACATAGGCTTTGGGTGCGCGGCCTGCTGGCAACCGGCGCAGCGGTCATCGGCCTCGCGGGGGCGGCGGCGGCACAGGATGCAGTCGGCTTTTCGTTTCCGGGTGCCGACAAGAAGCTTCGCCAGTCGCTTATGACCGTTTCGTTGCTGGCGCAGGCCGAACGGGCCGGCGACACCGATCCACTCGATCTTTTCGCGGCGGCGCGCGCCGACTATGGCCGGCTTCTCGGCGGGCTTTACGCGGCAGGTTACTATGCTGGCACCATCCACATCGTGATCGACGGGCGCGAGGCGGCGGATATCGGCGCGCTGGATGCGCCCCGCGCCATCGGGCGGATCGCGGTCGAGGTGCGGCCCGGCGCGCTTTTCACCTTCGCCCGCGCCAGGATGAAGCCCTATGCGCCGGGAACCCGCCTGCCGCCCGCCTACGGCGACGACAAGGTCGCCCGGTCCGGTGCAATCGCCGATGCGGCGCGGGCCGGCGTCGAAGGCTGGCGCAATCTTGGCTATGCCAAGGCCGCCGTGAACGGCCAGACCATCATAGCCGATCACCGGACCCATCAGATCGACGCACAAATCCTGCTGTCGTCGGGGCCACGGGTGCGGTTCGGCGCGCTGAACCTTTCAGGCTACCAGCGGATGAAGCCGCGCCGGATTCTTCAGATCGCCGGCTATAACGAAGGGGCCACGTTCAACCCCGAAACGCTCGACAAGATGGCGCAGCGGCTGCGGCGAACCGGCGTGTTCCGGTCTGTGGCGATCACCGAGGCCGACAAGGTCGGGCCGGACGGGCGGCTGGGCATCTCCATGGCGCTGGTCGAAGAACCCCCCCGTCGCTTCGGCTTCGGTGCCGAGCTTTCAAGTTCTGACGGCGCCAACCTTTCGGCCTTCTGGCTTCACCGCAACCTGTTTGGCGGGGGCGAGCGCTTGCGGTTCGACGCGGCGGCGCAGGGTGTCGAAAGCCGCAAGAGTGCCGCCGAGTACAAATTCGGCGCCCGGCTTGAGCGGCCCGGTACGCCCTTCACCGACAGTTCGGTCTTTCTTCTCGGCAGCGTGGACAGGCAGAACGTTCTGGGTGCGCGGATCGATACACTGACGCTGGGCTTCGGCCTGACACGGGTTCTGTCGGATCAGTTGACCGCCGAGGCGGGGCTGTCCTATGTGGCTTCGTCGGTCGACAACAGCGGTGTGCGCACCAAATTCCGAGCGCTGGCCCTGCCGCTGTCAGTCAAATGGGACCGGCGCGACAGCACGCTTTCCGCAACCCGTGGCAGCTATCTAAGGGTCGGGCTGACGCCCTTTGTCGGCTTTGGCGCTACCGGGTCCGGTGCGCAATTTACTGCCGACCTGCGCGGCTACCGGACCTTTGGCGCCGACAATCCGGTGACCCTCGCCGGGCGGCTTCAGATCGGTACAGTGGCAGGGTCGTCGCTTCTGAGCACACCGCCCGAATATCTTTTCTATTCCGGCGGCGGCGGCACCGTAAGGGGCCATCCCTATCAGTCGCTGGGGGTTGGCGTGGTGCGCGGAGGCGTTGCCACGACCAGCGGCGGCAAAAGCTTCATCGGCCTGTCGGGCGAGGCGCGCTATGCGATCAGCGAGGCGCTGGGCGCGGTGGCCTTCTACGATGTGGGCTGGATCAGCGCGGGAGGGCTGACCGGAAGGGGCCAGGCGCAGGCCGGGGCCGGGATCGGCATTCGCTATGACACGGGCTTCGGGCCGGTGCGGCTCGATCTTGCCGCCCCGGTGTCGGGGGCAACCGGCAAGGGCCTTCAGGTTTATGTCGGGATCGGGCAGTCGTTCTGATGCGGATATGGGCGCTCATACTCTCGCTCCTCGTGCTACCGGTCGCAGCGTTCGCGCAGGCCGACAGCGGCACCGGCGACAGGGGCTATCTGACCTCGCTCCTGGAACAAAACCTTTCGGGCCTCGGCCGCACCGTGACGATCGACGGTTTTGCCGGCGCCCTGTCGTCGCGCGCAACGTTCGACCGGCTGACCATCGCCGACGGCGACGGGATCTGGATCACCATCACTGGGGGCGCTATCAGCTGGAATCGTGCCGCACTGCTGGCGGGCAGGGTCGAGATCGCCGAGCTTTCGGCGACCACGATCGACCTTTCGCGCGCGCCCCGCAGCGCGGGCGGCACATCAGCCGAGGCCGGAAGCTTCAGCCTGCCCGAACTGCCGGTTTCGGTGAATATCGGCATGGTTAAAACCGGCCGGCTGACCCTGGGGGCCGCGATCCTGGGCGCGCCCGCGGTGGTCACCATCGCCGGGTCGGCCCGTCTGGAGGGCGGCGAGGGATCGACCGATTTCTCGATCCGGCGGATCGACGGGAAAGAGGGGGAGCTGACGCTCAAGGCGTCGTTTGCCAACAAGGACCGGACGGCGGTGATCGATCTTCTGGCGCAAGAGGGCGCAAACGGGATCGCCGCCACCCTGCTGGGCCTGCCCGGCAAACCGCGCGCCGAACTGGCGCTGCATGGCGCGGGGCCAATCGACAATTTCACCACCGATATGGCGCTGGCTACCGGCGGGCAACCCCGTCTTACCGGCAACCTCACCCTTTCGGCGGCGCCCGATGGGCGACATTTTTCTGCCCGCGTGCAGGGCGACATCGCGCCGGTCTTGCAGCCGGACTATCGCGCCTTCTTCGGCCACAGGGTTTCTCTGGAAACCGAGGGGGTGTTGCGCGCCGATCAGCGGACAGAGCTGACGCGGCTGGTAGTCGATACCGACGGCCTGTCGATTACCGGCCGGCTTGGCCTATCGGCCGGCCATGTTCCGGTCGCGGCGGCGCTGACGCTGCGCTTCGGCCTGCCGGATCAGGCCGAGGTGCTCCTGCCCCTGCCCGGCACGCCGGCCTATGCGCAAAACGGTATCCTGCGGCTGCGGTACGACGCTGGCGCGGGCCAGGGCTGGTCGCTTGCCGGCGATCTTTCGGGGTTTCGCCGCAATGGAACCCGGCTTGACAGCCTGACGCTGGATGGCAAGGGCACGGTTGTCCAGCCGGGCGCGGGCACGGCGGCGGCCATCGAAGGAACGGTCAGTTTCGCCGCCACTGGGATTGCCCTTGCCGACGCGGCAGCGGGGGCGGCGCTCGGGCCAGAGCTGACCGGGCAAACCGCCTTTCGGTGGCGGGATGGCAAGCCGCTTGAACTGTCTGGCCTGACGGCCAACGCGGGCGATATGGGCCTTGCCGGCAACCTTTCCCTGACCCGTGACGGGATCGACGTTGCCGTGTTCGGCGCCTTGACCGCCAAAGTCCCCGACATCGGCCGCTTTTCAGGCCTTGCGGGTCGGCGACTGGGTGGCGATGCCGATATGCGCCTGTCGGGGTCGGTCAATCCGCTTTCGGGCGCGTTCGACTTGCAAGGCGATGCGGCGGGTCGGGGCCTGACGTTCGATCAGCCGACGCTTGACCATGTCCTTGCCCAGGGGTCGCGCATTGAAGCGTCGGCCCGGCGCGACCAGACCGGGATTGCGCTTCGTCGCCTGACCCTTGATGTGCAGGGCATGCATGCCGAAGCATCCGGCGTGCTGCAATCGGCGTTTCAGACGTTCACCGCCCGGGCCGCCATATCCGACCTCGGGGTGGTGCGGCCCGGCTATGGTGGGCAGATCACGGTCGCGGCCGACCTTGCCGGTGCGCCCGGCGCCCGGAAGGTGACGCTGGACGGAACCGCGCGCGGGCTGCGCACCGGCATTGCCGCCGCCGACCCGGTTCTGGCGGGCGCGACGGCGATCAGCCTGGACGCGACCGAAACGGCCGGAGGGTTTGCGCTGAACCGGTTGACGCTGAAGAACCCGCAGCTCGTGGCCGAAGCGGCGAGCGGGGCTGATGCCTTGCAGATCAGCGCCCGATTGGCAGACATGGCGCTGATCGCGCCGGGCTTTCCGGGGCCGCTGACGGTGGCCGGGCAGATCGGGCGCGCCGCGGGCGGATACCGGCTGACGCTCGATGGGTCCGGGCCCGGCCAGACCGAGGCCAGGATTTCCGGCACCGCATTGGCCGATCTTTCAAGGGCGGACGTCACCCTGGCGGGCAAGGGCCAGTCGGCGCTGATCAACAGCCTGATCGCGCCACGCAACATCGACGGCCCGGCGCGGTTCGACCTGCGCTTGAACGGGCCGCTGGTGCTTTCGTCGCTTTCGGGAAAGATCACCGTCGACCGGCTGCGGGCCGCATCGCCGGCCGAGCGGATTTCGGTTGAGACGGGCGCGGTGACCGCCACGATCGCCAATGGTAGGGCGCTGGTTTCGGGGCAGGCCACCCTGCGCGGCGGTGGAACCCTGACGCTTGCCGGGCCAGTCGATCTGGCCGCGCCGCACGGGGCGGCCCTGACCGCCACGCTCGACCACACCCGCCTGCGCGACCCCAACCTCTATGACACAACGGTCAGCGGCCGGGTGACAGTGGCCGGCCCCCTCGACGGTGGCGCGCTGATCGGTGGCGCGCTGACCCTTCACGATACCGAAATTTCCGTGGCGTCCGCGAACTTCGACGATACGCCGACACTGCCGGTCATTCATGTGAATGAACCCGCGCCGGTCCGCGACACACGGGCTCGCGCTGGACTGACCGGGGCCGGCAGCGCGCATGGCAACGGCCCGGTTTATGCGCTCGATCTGACCCTGAACGCCCCCGCGCGGCTTTTCGTGCGCGGCCGTGGGCTCGACGCTGAACTTTCCGGTGCGGTGCGGCTACAGGGCACCACGGCCGATGCTCAGCCCGCAGGTCAGTTCGACCTGCGGCGGGGGCGGCTCAACCTGCTCGGCAAGCGGTTCGTGCTGGATCAGGGGCTGGTGCAGCTTTTGGGCTCGTTTGTTCCATATATTAATTTTTCCGCCTCGACCGACAGTTTCGGGGTGACCTCGACCATCGCCGTCGAAGGGCCCGCCAATGCGCCGAAGCTGCATTTCACCTCGTCCTCCGGTGTCCCCGAGGAAGAAGTGATCTCGCAGCTTCTGTTTGGCAACGGGCTGAACAACATCTCTGCCTTTCAGCTAGCGCAGCTTGCCAATGCGGTGGCGACACTGCGCGGCACGGGTGGCGAGGGGCTGGTCGTGCGGCTGCGCAAATCCTTCAAGCTCGATGATCTCGACATCACCGCCGACGATCAGGGCACGGCCGGGATCAAGGCAGGGAAATATCTGACTGACAAGCTTTATTCGGAAAGCTCCGTGGCCAGCGACGGCACCGCCCAGATTCAGCTGAACCTTGATGTGAATTCAAATACCACCTTGCGTGGCACGGTTGGCAGCCACGGCACCAGCGGTGCCGGCATTTTCTTCAACAAGGACTACTGAGCGGGCGCCCTTAGCCGCGCAAGCTCGGCATTCAGAATGGCCCCGAACAGCACGATGTAGGCCGACAGATAGAGCCAGGTCAGCAGCGCGATGACCGCGCCGATCGAGCCGTAGACGCGATTGTAGCTGCCGAAATTCTCGAGATAGAGCGAGAAAAGGAATGACACGAGCGCCCACAGAAGTGCCGCGACAATGCTGCCGGCGCTGACCCAGTCGTGACGCTCTTGCCCGGCGGTCGCGCCAAAACGGTAGAAAAGCCCAAGCGTGACATTCACGACGAAAAACAGAACCGCCCAGGGCAGGATGCGCAGGATGAGCGCCTCGGCCCAACCGACGCTGAAGATGCTTAGGATGATGGGAATCGCCACCACGACGGCCAGGGCCGCGAGGATGAGGATGAGAAGCGACACCGTCAGCGCGAGCGAACCGATCAGCCGCATGATGCCCACCCGGTGGCTTCTGCGCTGCACCGCGTTCAGGCCTGAAATCAGCGCCGATACGGCCGAGTGAACCGAGTAGAGCGCAAGCCCGAGCGGCAAGAGCGTGGCCCAGTGCCAGCCCGCCGCGTGCGCGTCGATCAGGGCGCGAAGCTGCGTGGCTATCAGCGTGAACGCGGCATCGGGGATCAGACCATGGATCGCGTCGAGATAGCTCTGAACGACATGGGGGTCCGAAAACACCCCCCAGATGGCGATGGTCGCGGCCATGCCGGGAAAGATCGCGAACATCGAATAGAAGGCGACGCCGGCGGCAATAAGCCCGACATGCCGTTTGTCGAGCGCATCCCAGAGCGCGTGGCCCAGCCGCCGGACGTAAGAGGTTTCTTCGCTGCCTGTCACGCCCATATGCCCGTTCATCGCGAACCCAGACACTAGCCGGGCACCTGCGCAAGGTCAAACTTGCCTTGTCACTGGAAGGGCTGCAATGTTGGCGCCAACACGCCCCTTCGGGAATTCGGAGCCTGTCATGTTACGCGCGAGCGTTTTGCTGCTGTGTCTGGCCGCCCCTGTCGTGGCCGCGGACCTGCCCAAGCCGGTCACCGACGCGGACTATCGGCCGGTGAACGGGGCCGAAGCGCGGCTGGGGCAGCTTCTCTTCTACGATCCGATCCTGTCGGGCAACCGGAACATTGCCTGTTCGACCTGCCACAATCCCAAGTTCGCCACGTCGGACGGCCTGTCGCTGGGGCTGGGCGAGGGCGCCGTCGGCCTGGGACCGGACCGTCATGTGCTGGCGACCGATGTGCCCGAACAGCGCATCCCGCGCAACGCGCCCGCGCTGTTCAACCTGGGTGCCAAGGAATTCACCCGGATGTTCGACGATGGGCGTATCGAGGAAGACCCGTCACGCCCTTCGGGCCTGCGGACGCCCATGGACGAATCCATGGTGCAGGGCTTTGACTCGGTCCTGTCGGCGCAGGCCATGTTTCCGGTGCTTGCGCAGGACGAGATGGCGGGAAACGGCAAGGAAAACGACGTTTCGACCAAGGTGCGGGAAGGGATGATCACCACCGAGGGCGGCGCCTGGGAACTCCTTGCCGCGCGCGTGGCGGCGCTGCCCGCCTACCGGACCCGGTTTGCCGCGATCTACCCCGAGATCGCCGCCGGTCGGCCGATCAAGTTCACCGACATCGCCAACGCGATTGCCGCCTTTACCGCCTTTGAATGGCGTGCCGACAAGTCGCCCTTTGACAGCTATCTGCGCACTGGCGCACCGATGACGCCGGATGCGATGGCGGGGATGAAGCTGTTTTACGGGCCGGCGGGCTGCGCCGCCTGCCATTCGGGCAAATTCCAGACGGACCAGTCGTTCCACGCGATGGGCGAGCCGCAGATCGGGCCGGGCAAGGCCGAGCGGTTCGAGACAAATTCGCGCGACACGGGGCGGATGCGGGTGACGAACCAGCCGGAAGATGCCTATGCCTTTCGCACGCCGTCCCTGCGCAATGTGGTCAGGACTGGCCCCTGGGGCCATGCCGGCGCCTATGCCGATCTGACGAAGTTCCTTCAGCAACACACCCATCCCACGACTGGCATGGCCGGCTATGATATTGCCGACGCCAGGCTGCCGGACTACAAACCGAAGAAGGATGATCTGGCCATCCTGAAAAGCCCCGATGACTTGGCCGCGATCGCGGCAGCGGCGGCCAATGCACCAACCGTAGATCTGACCGCCGACGAGACTTCCCAGATCATCGCCTTTCTGGGTGCGCTGACCGACGAAAGCGCGATCAGGGGGCGGATGGGTGTGCCGAAATCGGTGCCAAGCGGGCTCCCCGTCGATCAATGAGCGATCTTGAGGCCGGCCCCGTCCGGCGCGACCGATATGGTCTGATCCGCGGCAACCTTTACCCAGTCTGACGTAGCACCATAGGGCCAGATCACCCTGACTTCCGCCTCGGTGGCCGCGCCCAGACCGAAATGAAGCGGCAGTGCCTGCCCGCCGGCATGGCCGCCGCCCACGGTCACTTCGCGCGGCGTCACCCTGCCGCCCGCCCGAACCTCGACCCAGGCGCCGACCGCCTGGGTGTTGACCGGCATATGCGGCGCGACCGCCAGCCAATGCCCGGTGCCCTGGGTGGTATTCTGCCAGAGCTCCATCGGCGCGCGGCGGTTTACCACCACGATATCCAGCCGTCCGTCCCCGTCGAAATCGGCCAGCCCAGCCCCCCGCGACCGTTCGCGCGTGTCTACTCCGGCCACATCGGCCTTTTCTGCAAAGGTGCCGTCCGGCTTCTGCATCAGCAGATTGTTGGGATCGTGCGTGGCGTTCGATGGCATCTGTTCGACATTCCCCTTGGTGATGAACAGGTCCATGCGCCCGTCATTGTCGATATCGCCGAACTCGGCATGCCAGCCGGTCGAGGGGCGACCATCGTCGCCGTTGAAGGGGCGTTGCGCATAGGTGCCGATCGAATAGGGGGCGCCGACCAGCCCATGCGGGGTGGAAAGCTGCATGAGCTGATCGCCCATCGAGGTGGTCATGATGTCGGGAATTCCGTCGCCGTTGATGTCCTGGCTGGCAATGCCCATCCCCCAGAGCGAGACCTTTGGCCAATCTTCGCTGCGTTCCTTCAGGGGGTTGAGATAGAACATCTGTTCATAGCCGCCCTTGACGTAATATTGCCGGTCGTTGGCGATGCGCAGTTCCGGCTTGCCCTTGCGCTGCCAGTCGCTGAAAAGCATCGAAAGCGCGCAGAAGCCCGGTTTGATAGTTTCGGGCGCGCCGTATCCGTCGCCAGCGGGCCGATAGAGATCGGACGTGTCGCAGGCCTCGAACGGGCCGTCCGGGTTGGCGCGGTCGACGTAGTGACCGAAGGCCATGGTCGGGCGGGTCTGGCCCTGTTCCCAGGTGGCGGAAAAGGCGGTGGTCCAGGCGTCGCGGGGGGCAAATCCCCAATCGGCGGACGCGTCGGTGAAGGAGCAGTCGCCATGCCCCTTGAGCAGAACATCGCGCCCCACGGTCAGAACCGCTAGATCGAGCGTGCCGTCGCCGTTTATGTCCAGCGGATAGGCCCCGACCGTATCGGCGATTGCAGGAACCGCCCCGAGCCGAAAGGTGATCGGGTCACCCGGCCTGGCCGTTGTGTTGACGAACAGATGGGCCGGACTGGAGCCGCCGGCCACGTAAAGATCGGGCCGGCCGTCGCCGTTGCAATCGAGAATCGCCACGCCGCCGCCAACGAAATGTTCCCAACCGCCGGTATATTCGTGCTGGACCGGCAAGGCGCCGGCGCGGCTCACGAATTTCGGGTCCTCGCCAAAGGCAGGCCCGGCCAGCACGATCAGCGCGACAAGAAGCAGGGGTTTCATTGCGCTGCCATGTCCCTGGATTGGCCCAAAAGCCCCTCGGTCACCTGCGAAAGCGCCAGCGCCGCGGCACCGTGTGCCCACAAAAGGTCGCCCCAGGCATGAATTTCGATTCGGGGCGCCGGCCGCCCGGTATTCAGCGCCAAAGCCTTGATCTCGGCCAGCGTTTCCCCGGCATAAAGGTAGTCGTATCGCATTCGCTCGCCAGACAGGATGATCAGTTCGGGGTCGAAAAGATTGACGACATTGGCCAGCCCCAGTGCCAGATAGCGCCCGGCACGGTGAAAGATAGATCGCGCTGCGGCATTGCCGGCCTTGGCATGGTCGTAAAGGCTTTCAAGCAGGATGTTGACCGACTGCGCCTCGCGCGCACCCCAGTTCAGCGCCGTCGTCGCCTCGCGTGCCAGCGCGTAGTCGGCGACATAGGCTTCGAGGCAACCGCGCTGGCCACAGCGACACAGGGCACCGTCGAGCTGAACCTTGGTGTGGCCAAGCTCCATGCCAAGCCCCTGCGCCCCACGATAGATCCGGTGGTTGAGAACGAAACCCATGCCGACGCCGTGTTCTATGGTCACGACGGCGAAATCCGAAAGCTTGCGCCCGGCACCGAACCAAAGCTCGGCAAGCGTGACGAGATTCGCATCGTTGTCGACATGGACAGGCAGTTGCAGGCACGCCGCGACCGACGCCGCCAGCGGCACATGCCGCACCGACAAGACCGGAGACCAGTGCACGATGCCAGCGGTGGAATCGACAAAGCCGGGAACCCCGAGACCAACCGCCGAAAGCTGGGCAGGCTGTACCCCGGCCTTGTCGCACACCTGACGCACAAGAGTTTCAGTGTTGTCGACAAGTGCCGCAAGTTCCATGGCACCCGGCCGGCGGGGCAGAGCGACATCGGCAACCAGATTGCCGGCAAAATCGACGATGACCGCCGTATGCTCGCGGTCGGAAAGCTTGATGCCCGCGACGTAATGCGCAGCCGCGCGCACACCGAGCGACACGGCGGGCCGCCCACGCCCGGTGTCGGCCTCTCGCAGCGCCGTCACCTCTTGCAAGAGCCCAAGTTCGATCAGTTCAGAGGTCAGCGTGGTGACTGTGGCGGGGCTGACGGAAAGCTCCTTGGCTACCTGCACGCGCGGCATGAAGCCGGCCGCACGCACACGTTCGAAAACCTGCTGGCGAAGCGGGCGCGACGATTCCGACAGCGGGGGGATCTGCGGGCCACAGCCCGGCAACCCGACCCCCATCCGCAGAGATTCGCCATCATTGGCCCGCATTATCTTTTTCTCCCAAACAAAAGGCGCCTGATTTTGAATGCGGTGCGGCGAAAACCTGCTGCGATGCGGCATATTCAGTGCACATTTTGCGCATCATGAGTTTGGATGAGCTTTTTTAATTTGACAACTGAAATTATTCCTCGCATCATTTCGCCACTTCGGCAGCTTCGCCGAAAAAGGGCCCCAGGCCCGCACACGGGAGGAAAATATGAACAAGATCGTTCTGGCCGCTGTTATTGCAGTGGTTGGTTTTTCGTCTGCCGCCATCGGCAAGGGCAAGGTCATCGGTGTTTCCTGGTCGAACTTCCAGGAGGAGCGCTGGAAGACGGATGAGGCGGCAATGAAGGCCGCAATTGAAGCCGCTGGCGACACCTATATTTCGGCGGATGCTCAGGCTTCTGCTGCCAAGCAGCTGACCGATGTGGAATCGCTGATCGCGCAGGGCGCCAATGCGCTTATCATCTTGTCGGTCGACAAGGATGCGGTTGGCCCGGCGGTCGACAAGGCTGCGGCCGAAAACATTCCGGTGGTCGGTTACGATCGTCTGATCGAGGATCCGCGCGCCTTCTATCTGACCTTCGACAACAAGAAGGTCGGCTCGATCATCGCCGAAAAGGTGATGGCCGCGAAGCCCGAGGGCAACTATGCGATCATCAAGGGCGACAAGGGCGATCCGAATGCCGGCTTCCTTCTGGAAGGCATGATGGAAGTGCTGAAGCCCGCGATTGACGCAGGCAAGATCAAGATCGTCGGCGAAAGCTTCTCGGATGGCTGGAAGCCGGACAATGCCCAGAAGAACATGGAGCAGATCCTGACCGCCAACAACAACGCCGTTGACGCGGTGCTGGCGGAAAATGACGGCATGGCGGGCGGTGCTGTTGCGGCGCTGTCGGCGCAGGGCCTAAATGTTCCGATCGGCGGGCAGGACGGTGACATTGCCGCGATCAACCGCGTTGCGCGCGGCACCCAGACGGTTTCTGTCTGGAAGGATTCGCGCAAGCTTGGCAAGGCGGCGGCAGAAATCGCGGCTGAGCTGGCCGAGGGCACCAAGGTCGACGGGATCAAGGGTGCGGTGAAGTGGAGCGGTGGTGCAAAGGGCGTCGAGATGAACACGATGTTCCTCGACCCGACCCCGATCACCAAGGACAATGTCGGTGCGGCGATCGATGCTGGCCACATCACCAAGGATCAGGCCTGCGAAGGCGCCATGGCGGGTGTGAACGGCTGCTGACGCGCCAAGCGTTTCGGCGCCAGGCCCATGCGGCCTGGCGCCCCGTCTCCAATTTCCGTTCGGCCCATGCGCCGAACATTCCACGACCTGATGACCTGCGGTCGGTGACCGGGCCCCAGGTCAGCCGTATCCCGCAAACCAATCGCCAGGCTGGATGAGCACATGACCCAGAAACCGCAGGCTACAACGCTATCTCCCACAGGTGAGGGGGTCTTGATAAAATTCTTCCGCGCCACCGAGATCGACACCCGACTTCTGGGCATGGTCGGGGCGCTGGTGATGATCTGGCTGGGTTTCCACCTTTACGGTGAGTTTTTCAGAAACGGCGGCCAGTTTCTGACCCCGCGGAACTTGTGGAACCTGTCGGTCCAGACAGCATCTGTCGGGATCATGGCGACGGGCATGGTTCTGGTGATCGTCACCCGCAACATAGACCTGTCGGTCGGTTCCATCCTTGGTTTCTGCGCCATTGTCATGGGCGAAGTTCAGGTCAATATCCTTCCCCAATATGTCGGTCTCGGCTCGCCGGTCATCTGGATCGTCGCGGTGCTGTGCGGGCTGGCGCTGGGCGCACTGATCGGCGCTTTCCATGGCTTTCTGATCGCTTACGGCAAGATACCGGCGTTCATCGTGACGCTGGGCGGCCTTCTGGTCTGGCGCGGCGCGGCCTTTCTTGTGGCGCGCGGCGAGACGATTTCACCGGTGGACCCTACGTTCGCGCTTCTTGGCGGCGGGCCCTATGGCGCAATCGGCGAAACCGGAAGCTGGATCGTCGGCGCTCTCGCCTGCGCGGCGATCTTGTGGATGATCTGGTCGGGCCGCATTCGTCGGCGCAAGCATGACTTTGCCCAGCGGCCAATGTGGGCGGAATATTTCCTGGCAGTACTTGGTTGCGGGCTGGTGATCGGGGCGGTTCTCCTGGTCAACGCCTATCCCTGGCCGATTGGTATCGTAAGGGCCTATGCTACGGCACACAATCTGACGGTGCCGCCGGAAGGGTTGTTCATCAGCCACGGGTTTGCCATTCCGGTCCTGATCCTGATCGCTGTCGGCATATTGATGACCATTCTTGCGACCCGAACCCGGTTTGGCCGGTATGTGTTCGCCATCGGCGGCAATCCCGATGCGGCGGAACTGTCGGGCATCAATACCCGACTGATGACCGTCAAGATCTTTTCGCTGATGGGCCTTCTGGCCGGCCTTTCCGCCGTCGTGTCGTCGGCGCGCCTGAATTCGGCGACCAATGCGCTCGGCACGCTTGACGAGCTTTACGTCATCGCCTCGGCGGTGATCGGCGGAACCTCTCTCGCCGGCGGGGTCGGAACGATCTATGGCGCGATCCTGGGTGCGCTTGTCATGCAATCGCTTCAGACCGGGATGGTTCTGATCGGTTTCGATGCCGCCATTCAGCAGGTTGTCGTCGGGGGCGTGCTGGTGCTGGCCGTCTTTCTCGACATCCTCTATCGCCGCAAATCCAAGTAAGGGGACGTGACATGACCATCGACAGAAGCGGAACACCCCTGGTCGAACTTCGGGACATTTCGATTTCCTTCGGCGGGATCAAGGCCGTCGATCATGTGACGGTCGATCTCTACCCCGGCGAGGTTGTCGGCCTGCTTGGCCATAACGGCGCCGGCAAGTCGACACTGATCAAATGCCTGTCGGGCGCCTACCAGGCTGATGCCGGGGAAATATTCATAAGTGGCAAAAAGGTTGCGATCGCCAATCCCCGCGACGCGCGCGCCCAGAATATCGAAACCATCTACCAGACGCTGGCGCTGGCCGACAATCTCGATGCGGCGTCGAACCTTTTCCTGGGGCGCGAACTGGTCGGCGCCGGTGGTTTTCTCGACGATGCGGCGATGGAGGCCGAAACGCGCAAGATCATGGCGCGCCTGAACCCCAACTTCCGCAAGTTCAACGTGCCGGTTTCGGCCCTGTCGGGCGGCCAGCGCCAGTCGGTCGCCATTGCGCGCGCGGTCTATTTCAACGCCAAGATCCTGATCATGGACGAACCGACCGCAGCACTTGGACCCCATGAAACGCAGATGGTGGCAGAGCTCATCCAGGAACTGAAGCGCGAAGGACTCGGCATCTTTCTGATCGACCACGACATTCATTCGGTGATGAAGCTGTGTGACCGGGCGAGTGTCATGAAGAACGGCCAGCTGGTCGGGACGGTCAATGTTGACGAAGTGACCGACGACGACATTCTGGGAATGATCATCCTCGGAAAACCGCCCGCGAAGGCCGCGTGATGTATCTGGGGCTCGACCTGGGAACGTCTGGCCTGAAGGGCGTCTTGATCGATGACGATCAGCGTATGGTGGCCGAGGCGAGTGCGCCGCTGACCGTCGGCCGCCCGACTGACGGCTGGTCGGAGCAGTCCCCAACAGACTGGATCGCGGCCGCCGAAGCGGTTTTCGCCGCCCTGCCGCGCAAAGCCCTTTCCGGCCTGCGTGGTATCGGCCTTTCGGGCCAGATGCATGGCGCGACCTTGCTTGATTCCTCTGACAACGTCTTGCGCCCGTCGATCCTCTGGAACGATACCCGCGCCTTCGCCGAGGCGGCGCGGCTGGATGCAGACCCGAGGTTTCGGGCGATCAGCGGCAACATTGTCTTTCCGGGCTTTACCGCACCGAAGCTGGTGTGGGTCAAGGCGCACGAGCCCGACATTTTCCGGCGGCTAGCAAAGGTTCTGCTGCCAAAGGACTATCTGCGGCTATGGCTGACCGGCGACCATGTCGCCGAAATGTCGGACGCTGCCGGGACGAGCTGGCTCGATACCGGCAGGCGCGACTGGTCGGATGACCTGCTGGCAGCGACAGATCTTTCGCGCGATCACATGCCGCGGCTGATCGAAGGGTCGGATGTGTCCGGCTTTCTGCGTGCCGACCTCGGTGCGCGGTTCGGGATGCCCGCCCGCGTGCCGGTGGCGGGCGGCGGTGGCGACAACGCCGCCTCGGGCATAGGTGTTGGGGTGGTTAAGGCGGGGCAGGCCTTCGTTTCGCTGGGCACGTCAGGCGTTCTTTTCGCCGCCAACGATGGCTATCGGCCCGATGCCGCGACCGCTGTTCATACATTCTGTCACGCGCTGCCCGGAACCTGGCACCAGATGGGCGTCATCCTTGCGGCGACCGACGCGCTGAACTGGTTCGCGCGGCTGGCCGGAGCAAGCGCGGCCGACCTGACCGCCAACCTCGGGCCGCTGCAGGCGCCGGGGCGAACCCGTTTTCTGCCCTATCTCGGAGGCGAGCGGACGCCGCTGAACGATGCGGCCATCCGTGCGGCCTTCATCGGGCTCGACCATGCTACCGACCGGACCACCGCCACGCGCGCGGTTCTCGAAGGTGTCACCTTCGCCATCCGCGATTGCCGCGATGCACTGGCCGCGACCGGCACGAAAATCACCCGGTTGCTGGCAGTTGGCGGCGGGTCGCGGTCGGACTATTGGCTTTCGGCCATCGCCACAGCGCTTGGCACGCCCGTGTCGCTTCCGGTTTCCGGCGATTTCGGTGGCGCGTTCGGTGCCGCCCGTCTGGCGATCATGGCCGCGACCGGCGCGGGCGCCGAAATCGCCACGCTTCCCGCGATCGACCGGACGATCGACCCCGACACCCAGCTTTCCATGGCCTTCGACGAAGGTCACGCCCGTTACCGCGCAGCGCGCGACGCGATCAGAGGACTGACATGAGCGATTTTTTCAAAGACATCCCGCAAATCCGCTACGAAGGCCCGGACAGCGCCAGCGAATTTGCCTTCCGGCACTACAATCCCGACGAGATGGTCATGGGCAAGCGGATGGAAGACCATCTGCGCTTCGCCGTCGCCTACTGGCATTCCTTCGCCTGGCAGGGTGGCGATCCGTTCGGTGGCCAGACGTTCGACCGACCCTGGTTCGGGCCGACGATGGCCGACGCGAAACTGAAGGCCGACGTGGCGTTCGAGATGTTCGACATTCTCGGCGCACCCTTCTTCTGCTTCCACGATGCCGACGCACGGCCCGAAGGCGCGACCTTTGCCGAAAGCCTGAGGAACCTCGAGGCGATTGTCGATTATTTCGCCGCGAAAATGGAGACATCGAATACCCGGCTTCTGTGGGGCACTGCCAACCTCTTTTCCCACCGACGCTTCATGTCTGGGGCGGCGACGAACCCCGACCCCGAGGTCTTCGCCTATGCAGCCGCCACGGTGAAAAGCTGCATGGACGCCACCCATCGGCTTGGAGGGCAGAATTACGTGCTCTGGGGTGGGCGCGAGGGCTATGAGACGCTTTTGAACACCGATCTCGGACGCGAGGCGGAACAGGCCGGGCGGTTCCTGCAAATGGTCGTCGATTACAAGCACAAGATCGGCTTCAAGGGCGCCATCCTGATCGAGCCCAAGCCGCAGGAGCCGTCCAAGCACCAATATGACTATGACGTGGCCACGGTTTACGGCTTTCTGAAACGGTTCGGCCTGGAAGGCGAGGTCAGGCTGAACATCGAACAGGGCCATGCGATCCTTGCCGGCCATTCGTTCGAACATGAACTGGCGCTTGCAACATCCCTGGGACTTTTTGGCTCGATCGACATGAACCGCAACGACTATCAATCGGGCTGGGACACAGACCAGTTCCCCGACAACGTGCCGGAAATGGCGCGCGCCTATTACGAGGTGCTGCGCGCGGGCGGGTTTACCACCGGCGGCACCAATTTCGATGCAAAGATCCGCCGCCAGTCACTCGACCCCGAAGATCTGATCCTCGCCCATGTCGGCGCGATGGATGTCTGCGCGCGCGCGCTGAAGGCGGCGGTGGCGCTGTTGGCTGACGGATCGCTCGAGGCGGCGCGCCGGGCGCGGTATGCGGGGTGGGAAAAGCCAGAGAATCAGACGCTTCTGCGATCCTCGCTCGATGAAATTTCTGCCCGCGTTCTGGGCGAGGCGCTTAATCCGACGCCAGTTTCCGGCCGGCAGGAACGGCTCGAAAATCTCTGGAACCGGTTTGTCTGACTCTCGACACAAAATCTTCTCTTGGTCGCTACAAAGGCAACAATCTGCCCTGATTCCAATAATTGTTATATCCTATTGATTTTAAGCACTTTTTCCTGAGGTTGGTGATTCTTCGTGGCTTTTGGTCGATTGATGCGCCTTTGGCGACATTTCGTTTCTGCGCAAACCTGACTCGATAGTTGTCATTTACTGTCTGCTAACCTAGTCAAACATAGCGTGCTCTGAACCAGCCTTGGGGGCGAGGCTGGTAGAACCTCGAGTGGAGTCCTTGCGGATGACTGTGCCCTATACCGATTTTTCCGATGTCACGCCTGTTCGTCCTGTCGGGAATGTCTACAGGTCCTACGGCAAACGCGCACTTGATATCGGTTTCGTGCTGATTTCTGCTCCGGTTGTGCTGCCGCTGCTGGCGCTTATTCTGCTGGCAACCTGGATCGAGGGCGGCAGTCCGCTTTATGTTCAGCGCCGGATAGGGCGATGCGGCCGCGAGTTTCGCTGCTGGAAGGTGCGCACCATGGTGCGCGATGCCGATGCGGCACTGGCGCGGCTGATCGCCGACGACGAAACAGTTGCGCGCGAATGGGCGCTGAACCAGAAGCTGGCCGACGATCCGCGGATCACCCGCCTTGGCCGGTTCCTGCGCAAGAGCAGCCTCGACGAACTGCCGCAGCTTCTGAATGTTGTGAACGGCACGATGACGCTCGTCGGCCCGCGCCCCTTCCTGCCCGACCAGCAGGTGCTTTATGCCGATGGCCGGCGCGAAGCATCGTATTACGACCTGGTGCCAGGGATTTCCGGCCTTTGGCAGGTCAGCCGCCGCAGTGCGGGGTCGTTCGGCGAGCGCGCGCGCTATGACGAGGAATATGCCCAGCGCATGAGCCTGCTGTTCGATATCGAAATTCTGTGGCTCACGGCAGGCGTTGTCCTGCGCGCCACCGGGATCTAGCCGAACCTTCGCCAGATCGCCTTGTCGCCCAGGCCAGCGACGAAGTCCGCGTGGGCTATTGCCTCGGCCTCGGTCAGGCGTGGGGCAAGAGCGACCGGGCGGCGTGGGGCGGTCCAGCCATCGTCGGACGCGGACTGGCCGGGCCTTTGGGGGCCGCTTTGAACCGACAGGCCAAAATCGGGCTGTCGGCCGCCGATCAGTTCGAGATAGACTTCGGCCAGAAGCTCGCTGTCGAGCAGCGCCCCGTGCCTTTCGCGGGCAGAATTGTCGATGCCGAAACGGCGGCACAGCGCGTCGAGCGACGCAGGCGATCCCGGAAACTTGCGCCGCGCCAGCGCAACCGTATCCAGCGCGCGGTCCATCCCCAGGGTCGGCAACCCGGCCCAGTTCAGCTCAGCATTGAGGAATTTCATGTCGAACGACGCATTATGGATGACCAGCGTCGAGTCGATACCGATGAAGTCGAGAAAGGCCGCGCCCACCTGCGCAAAGCGCGGCTTGTCGCGCAAGAAGTCGTCGCCCAGGCCGTGCACTTCGAATGCCTCTTTCGGCATGTCGCGCTCGGGGTTGATATACTGGTGATAGGTGCGGCCGGTCGGCATGTGGTTCTGAAGCTCGATCGCGCCGATTTCGACGATACGGTGGCCTTCGGCCGGCTCGAAGCCCGTGGTTTCCGTGTCGAGGACGATTTCACGCATGACGGCTCCTCAGGGCGACGAGCGCCTGCCCCAGGGCGGCGCGGGTTGTATCGGGGGTGAGGGTTTCCACAACATAGTCGGCGCGGGCGCGTTTGTCGGCATCCGGCATCTGGCGGGCGATGATGCGCTGGAAATGATCCTCGGTCATGCCCGGCCGGGCAAGGACGCGGGCGCGCTGAACATCAGCGGGGGCGGTAACGACGAGCGTGGCATCAAGCGCGGCATCGGCGCCGGTCTCGAAGAGAAGCGGAATATCCAGAACCACGATCTCCGCGCCCATGGCCGCCGCACAGGCGATGAATCCAGCCCGATGCGCCTGCACCAGCGGGTGAACTGCGGCTTCGATGCGGGACAGGGCGGCAGGGTCGGCTGCGACCCAGTCTTTCAGTGCGGCGCGGTTCACCGCGTCGAAGGCGACCGCGTCGGGACGCAGATCGAAGATTGCCCCCACCGCGGCACCCCCGGGGGCATACAGGGCATGGACGGCGGCATCGGCATCCCAGACCGGCAAGCCCATTTCGGCGAACATCGCGGCGGCCGTGGATTTGCCCATACCGATAGATCCGGTGAGCCCGAGCAGGATTGGCCGGGTCATTCCGCCAGAACCGCGTCGCGGGTCGCCTGATCGACTTCGGGCCGATGGCCGAACCAACGCTCGAACCCCGGAACCGCCTGGTGCAGCAGCATGCCGAGCCCGTCGACAACCGTGCAACCTGCCGCTTCGGCCTCGGCCAGCAGGCGGGTCTTGAGCGGGGCATAGACCAGATCTGTCACGACGGCCCCTCGTGACAGCGCGTCGAGCGGTACACGGAACTCCGGTTTGCCGACCATCCCGAGCGAGGTGGTGTTCACCACGGTCGCCGCGCCCTCCAGCATATTCCCAGCCTGAACCCAGTCATGCACGATCACCTTGGCGCCGAACTCGGTGCGCAAGGCTTCGGCGCGCGCCTTGGTGCGGTTGGCAAGGCGGATCTCGGGCGCGCCCATTTCCAGAAGGGCGGCGATGACGGCGCGCGCGGCCCCCCCGGCGCCGATCACAGCCGCCGGGCCAGAGCCGGGCTGCCAGTGCGGCGCGTGCTGGCGCAGATTGGCCGTAAACCCGTAACCATCGGTATTATCGGCATGTATCCGTCCGTCGCGCCGGAAGATCAGCGTATTCGCGGCGCCGATCAGCGCGGCCCGGTCGGTGACGATATCGGCGAGCGCCAGCACCGCCTCCTTATGCGGAATGGTGACGTTGCAGCCGACGAAGCCGGCTTTGGGAAGCGCGGCGATCACCTGCGCAAGATCGGCCTGATTGACCTCCATCGGGATGTAGAAGCCCCTGATCCCATAGGTTCTGAGCCAGTGGGCATGCAGCTGCGGCGAGCGCGAATGCGCAACAGGTGAGCCTATGACGCCGGCCAGGGGAATGCGGGTGATTTCCGTCATGTTGCGATGTCGCCGCGAATTCCAAGCCAGGTCAAGAGCTCGATGAGCGGAAGGCCGAGGATATGGAAGAAATCGCCGTCGACGCGGCTGAAAAGCCGAATGCCCTCGGCCTCGATCCGGTAGCATCCCACACAATGGCGGATATCGTCCCAGTTGCGAGCGAGATAGTCAGCCCGATATTCAGTCGAAAGATCGCGCATGGTCAACCGCGCGGTGCCGGTATGCCGCCAGATGGGCGCACCGTTTTCGCAGACGACGGCGGCAGCGAAAAGCCGATGGGTCTTGCCGGACAGAAACTGAAGCTGACCATCAGCGTCATCGGGCGATGCCGGTTTGGAAAGGACCCGGCCATCGCATTCGAGTGTCTGATCGGCGCCGATGACAAGAGAGCCGGGCGCGCGGGCCGAAATCTTGCGCGCCTTGGCCTCGGCCAGCGCATCGGCGATATCCTGGGCACCGGCGCCGTCGGCAGTCAGCGCCGCAGCCAGCGCCACTTCGTCGACCCGGCCGTGGTGCACGGAAAAGTTCAAGCCGGCATTCCGCAGCATCGTCGCGCGGATATGCGAGGCCGAGGCGAGCGTGAGGGTGCGATTTTGCGCCGGGGGCATGGGGGCAGACCTGTGAGTAAGCGGGCGACAAGGGTTGGGGATGGGCTGGGTGCAAATCCACCCGGACACGACCAGTGTGGGAAAGTCGTCGGTTGTCAAGCAATCCACGGCGGGTTCCTGGGCTGGGGATGGCGAAAGAGTGCCCCTGTTGGGGAATCGGCGGGAAATTTCGCCGGCACCTGTCCGGCGGAGTCAAGGGCTGAACTATTGTCGTAACCTATTGAAATATATTTGTTAATTTATGAAAATTTATCCCGGAACTTGCCCACAGGTTTACCCCACGGGGGATAAAGTAAGGGTCTTTTGGCCTTATCCCCTTACCCACAGTCCCTAGTTCAACATCATCTTCTTTAATTCTTTCTTCATTTGTAAGAGAGATGGGCGCGCGAGTTTCGAGAGGGGCCGGTATGGGCGATTTTCTGTTGTCAGTTTATCCATGGACGAAGGCGCTGCATGTGATCTCAGTCATCAGCTGGATGGCGGGTATTTTCTACCTGCCGAGGCTCTATGTCTATCATGTGGAATCGGTTGAACAGGGAAGCGATACGGACCGGCTTTTTCAGGCGATGGAACGCAAGCTTTTGCGCCTGATCATGAACCCGGCAATGGTAGCCACCTGGGTGTTCGGGTTGACATTGGCGTTCACGCCGGGGATCGTGGACTGGGGCGCCGTCTGGCCCTGGACCAAGGCCGCCGGCGTCTTGGGGATGACCTGGTTCCACCATTGGTTGGGGTATCGCCGAAAGGACTTCGTTTCAGGGGCCAATATCCGGACCGGGCGGCACTACCGGATCATGAACGAGGTTCCGACCGTGCTGCTGGCGCTGATCGTCGTTTCGGTCATCGTGAAATTCTGAGGCTTGGTTGACTCGGGTCGGCCTTGCGGTGTAACGCTGCAGGTAACCGTCCGTCCGGAGCGGGTATTTCCCATCTGATCAGCATCGCAGGCGCAAGCCTTGCCCGAGTAGAGATTTTCCATGAGCGAAGAGCGTTTGAATCTTGCCGAACTGAAGGCAAAAAGCCCGGCTGACCTGTTGGCGATGGCCGAGGAGCTGGAAATCGAGAATGCCTCGACCATGCGCAAGGGCGAGATGATGTTCTCGATCCTGCGTGAATATGCCGAGGAAGGCTATGAGATCGGCGGCGATGGCGTGCTGGAAGTCTTGCAGGACGGTTTCGGGTTCCTGCGGTCGTCCGCTGCGAACTATCTGCCGGGACCGGACGACATTTATGTGAGCCCGGAGATGCTGAGGCAATATTCGCTGAGAACCGGCGATACGGTGGAAGGGGTGATACGGGCGCCAGGGGAGAACGAGCGCTACTTTGCACTGACCAAGGTGACGGCAATCAATTTCGAAGACCCCGAGCGCGCCCGCCACAAGGTGGCTTTTGAAAACCTGACGCCGCTTTACCCTGACGAGCGGCTGAAGATGGAAATCGAGGATCCCACGATCCGCGACCGTTCGGCGCGGATTATCGATCTGGTTGCGCCGATCGGCAAGGGCCAGCGCGGCCTGATCGTGGCCCCGCCGCGGACCGGCAAGACCGTGCTTTTGCAGAACATTGCAAACTCCATCGCTACCAATCACCCGGAATGCTATCTGATGGTCCTTCTGATCGACGAACGGCCCGAGGAAGTCACCGACATGCAGCGGTCGGTGAAGGGCGAGGTCGTATCTTCGACCTTCGACGAGCCGGCAACGCGGCACGTGGCGGTCGCGGAGATGGTGATCGAAAAGGCCAAGCGGTTGGTGGAGCACAAGCGCGATGTGGTCATATTGCTGGATTCTATCACGCGTCTGGGCCGGGCTTTCAACACCGTGGTGCCTTCGTCGGGCAAGGTTCTGACCGGCGGTGTCGACGCGAATGCCTTGCAGCGGCCGAAGCGGTTCTTCGGCGCGGCGCGGAATATCGAAGAGGGCGGATCGCTGACCATCATCGCCACGGCACTGATCGATACCGGCAGCCGGATGGACGAGGTGATCTTTGAGGAATTCAAGGGCACCGGCAACAGCGAGATCGTTTTGGACCGCAAGGTGGCCGACAAGCGCGTATTCCCGGCGATGGATATCCTGAAGTCGGGCACGCGGAAGGAAGATTTGCTGGTCGATCAAAAGGATCTGCAAAAGACCTATGTCCTGCGGCGGATCCTGAACCCGATGGGCACCACGGATGCGATAGAGTTCCTCTTGTCGAAGCTGAAGCAGACCAAGACGAACGGTGAGTTTTTCGAATCGATGAATGCCTGATTTGTTCTTATAGAACAAAAGGTTGCGACCATGGATACGATATATGCCCTGGCCTCGGCGCGCGGCAAGGCGGGCGTCGGGGTGATCCGGCTTTCCGGGCCGGCGTCCTGGGCCGCAATTGGGGCGCTGTGCGGGGCGTTGCCGCAGCCGCGGGTGGCGGCAGTTCGCAAGATCGCCCTTGATGGCGAGGCGCTCGACGAGGCGCTGGTCATCGTGTTTGCCGAAGGTGGAAGCTTCACCGGCGAACAGGCGGCGGAATTGCATGTGCATGGGGCAGTGGCAACAGTTGCCGCCGTGCTTGCGGCGTTGGCTCGGCAACCCGGGTTGCGGCCCGCCGAGCCCGGTGAATTCACGCGGCGCGCGCTTGAGAACGGCAGGCTGGACCTCGCGCAGGTCGAAGGGCTCGCAGACCTTATCGAAGCGGAGACCGAGGCGCAGCGGCGGCAGGCGCTGAGGATATTGTCGGGCGCGGTCGGCCTGCGCGCCGAAAAGTGGCGACTCGATCTAATTCGCGCGGGGGCGCTCCTGGAGGCGTCGATAGACTTTGCCGATGAAGATGTTCCGGTGGATGTCGGGCCAGAGGTGCTGGGCCTGATTGCTGGCGTGGAGGCCGACCTGAGGCACGAAATTGCCGGCCTCGTTGTCGCCGAACGTATTCGTGACGGCTTTGAGGTTGCCATCGTCGGGCGGCCGAATGCCGGTAAATCGACCTTGCTGAATGCGCTGGCCGGGAGGGAGGCGGCGATAACCTCGACCATGGCCGGCACCACGCGCGACGTGATCGAGGTGCGGATGGACCTTGGCGGTCTTCCGGTGATGCTTCTTGATACCGCCGGTCTGCGAGAGCCGGGGGACGAGGTGGAATCGATCGGTATCAAGCGGGCGGTAGAGCGGGCAGAGCGCGCAGACTTGCGGATATTCCTGCTCGACGGCGCGGATGTTCCCCTGCTGCCGCCGCTGCCTGACGATCTGCTGGTCTGGGGCAAGGCCGATCTTGCGCCGCGTGAGGGACTTGCCGTGTCGGGCAAGACCGGCCAGGGATTGGAGGCGCTGGTTGGCAGGGTGACGGAAATTCTTTCTGCCAGGACCGCCGGATCAGGTATCATGACGCGCGAGCGGCACAGGGTTGCGATGACAGGGGCGATTGGGGCTATGGAATCGGCGCGCGCTGAGGTATTGAACGGGCCCGGTCGGACCGAGCTGGCGGCAGAAGATCTGCGCCGGGCCGTGCGGGCGATGGATTCGTTGGTGGGCAGGGTGGATGTCGAAGACTTGCTCGACGAGATATTCGCCAGCTTCTGTATTGGAAAGTGAGGAGTGTTTCACGTGAAACATTTCGATGTCATCGTTGTCGGGGGCGGCCATGCGGGCGCCGAGGCCGCGCACGCAGCGGCGCGAATGGGTGCGCGCACGGCCTTGGTGACGCTTCGCGCTGCGGCCATCGGCGTCATGTCGTGCAATCCCGCGATCGGGGGACTCGGCAAGGGCCATCTGGTACGCGAGATCGACGCGCTTGATGGGATCATGGGCCGCGCGGCCGATCGTGCGGGCATTCAGTTCCGCCTTTTGAACCGGCGGAAAGGCCCCGCCGTGCAGGGGCCGAGGGCGCAAGCCGACCGCAAGCTTTTCCGGCTGGCCGTTCAGGCAGAGCTCGCGGCGCAGCCGCACCTGACCGTCATCGAGGGCGAGGTGGCCGATCTTGTTCTTCAGAATGGCAGCGCCGCGGGGCTGACGCTGGCAGACGATACGGAAATCTTTGCGAAATCCGTAATTTTGTGCACCGGCACGTTTCTGCGCGGCGTCATTCACATCGGGGATGTTCGGCGCCCGGGTGGTCGGCTGGGAGACCGGCCATCAGTGCCGCTGGCAGAGCGGATTGCAGGGATGGGGTTGCCTCTCGGTCGCCTGAAGACGGGCACGCCGCCACGCCTGGATGGGCGGACGATAGATTGGGCGGCCCTCGAGTCGCAACCTGGCGACAGCGAACCGTCGCTCTTTTCTTTTCTGCATGACCGACCGTTCGTGCGGCAGATCGCCTGCGGTATCACCCACACCAACGCGGCGACGCACGACATCATTCGTGAGAATCTTGGCAGGTCGGCCATGTATGGCGGCCATATAGAAGGCGTCGGCCCGCGCTATTGTCCGTCGATCGAGGATAAGGTGACGCGGTTCGCAGACAAGTCCTCGCACCAGGTGTTTCTCGAGCCCGAAGGGCTGGACGACCCGACGGTTTATCCCAACGGTATTTCGACATCCCTGCCGGCCGATGTGCAAGAGGCCTATGTCCGGTCGATTGCGGGCTTGGAGACGGCGGTCATCACGCAGCCGGGCTACGCGATCGAGTATGATTATGTCGATCCAAGGGCGCTGACAGCAACGCTTGAACTCAAGGACGTGCCGGGCCTGTTCCTCGCGGGGCAGATAAATGGAACAACCGGCTACGAGGAGGCCGCCGCACAAGGGATGGTCGCCGGCCTGAACGCGGCAGCCGCCGCGACCGGACGCGAAAGGGTGGTTTTCGGCCGTGCCGAAAGCTATGTCGGCGTCATGGTCGACGACCTGATCGGCCGCGGTGTCTCTGAGCCGTACCGCATGTTTACCTCGCGCGCTGAATACCGGCTGTCGCTCCGCGCCGACAATGCCGATCAGCGGCTGACGGGGATGGGGGTCGAGATCGGCTGCGTCGGCACAGCGCGTCGGACCGTATACGAGGCGAAGATGGCCGCACTTGCCGCCGGCACGCGCATGCTTCAATCCCATCTGCTGTCACCGAGTGAGCTGGCCGCGCACGGGATTCATGTAAACCACGACGGCCAGCGTCGGACCGCGTTTCAACTGCTTTCCATGCCTGGTGTGACTTTCGACAAGCTTGTCCGGGCCGAGCCGACGCTTGCAGTGATCAGCGCTGATATTCGCGAGCAACTCGGGCGTGACGCGCTCTATGCCACGTTCATCGATCGGCAGCGCGATGATGTCGCGCATCTGAAGCGGGACGAGGCGTTGCGGATTCCGGCCGGCTTCAACTATGTGTCCTTGCAAGGCCTGTCGACCGAGCTGCGATTGAAGCTGGAGAGGGTCCGGCCGGAAACATTGGCGCAAGCCGGGCGGATCGAGGGCATGACGCCCGCTGCATTGACATTGATCCTGGCCGTGATCCGCCGTGATTCCCGGGTGCGGGCTTCGGGATGACCGAGGCGAGCTTTCTTGCCGCGAGGAATGTTTCACGTGAAACACTCGAGCGCCTGAGCCGGTATGAAACGCTGCTGCGCAAGTGGAACCCGGCGATAAATCTGGTGGCAAAGTCGACCGTCGAGCAGATCTGGACCCGGCATTTTCTTGATTCCGCGCAGCTTTTCGACCTGGCCGGCCCCGAGTGGCACACCTGGGTGGACTTGGGTAGCGGCGGGGGGTTTCCGGGTCTGGTCATTGCCATCCTTGCTGCCGAAGAGCGGCCAGAAGCGGTGGTCACGCTGATCGAAAGCGATGGCCGCAAGGCCGCCTTTCTGGCGAACGTCTCGCGCGGACTGGGCCTTCGGGCACGCATAGTTAATGCCCGCATAGAATCCGTCCAGCCGCTTGGCGTGCCTGTTCTTTCGGCGCGCGCGCTCGCGCCGCTGGGGGCGCTTGTAGGCTTCGCCGCGGGCCACCTGACGGCAGATGGCGTTGCACTTTTCCCAAAAGGCGCGAACCACGCCGCCGAGCTAGACGAAGCCCTTGAAGCCTGGCGGTTTTCGTATGAAACAACACCCAGCGCCACCGATCCCAACGCGGTGGTCTTTTCGATAAGGGATATTTCGCGTGTCTGATCCCACCCGTCCGCAGGGACCGCGTATTGTCGCGATCGCCAACCAAAAGGGCGGTGTCGGCAAGACAACGACCGCTATTAACCTTGCGGCCGCCATGGCAGAAATCGGACAGCGCGTTCTGCTCGTCGACATCGACCCGCAGGGAAACGCGTCGACCGGGCTTGGCTTCGAACCATCCGAACGCGGGCTCACGACATACGACCTTATCCTGGAAGACGCCAATCTTGCTGACGTGATCCGCATGACCAAGGTTGAGGGGCTGTATCTTTGCCCGGCTACGACAGATCTGTCGTCTGCCGATATCGAGCTTGTGTCGAACGAAAAGCGCAGCTTTCTTCTGCATGACGCACTCCGCCAGCATTCGATCGATGCCTTCGCCTTCGACTATGTGCTGATCGACTGCCCGCCGTCGCTCAGCCTACTGACGGTAAACGCCATGGTCGCCGCCCAAGCTGTGCTGATACCGCTTCAGGCCGAATTCTTTGCGCTGGAAGGCCTGTCGCAGCTAATGCTGACCATCCGCACGCTGCGCGAAACCGCCAACCGAGATCTCCGGATCGAAGGGGTGGTGCTCACCATGTACGACGGCCGCAACAATCTATCGCAACAAGTGGAATCCGATGCCCGGTCCAATCTGGGTCAGCTGGTCTTCCAGACCGTCATTCCGCGCAACGTTCGCGTGAGCGAGGCGCCTTCCTATTCGGTCCCGGTTCTCAGTTACGACCCGCTCTCGAAGGGCAGCCTGGCCTATCGCGCCCTTGCGCAAGAGCTGCTCGCGCGGCACAGAAAATTGCAGGAAAAGGCGATCCATGTCTGACAAGAAATCCGAGCGTCGCGGCCTTGGCCGCGGCCTTTCCGCCCTGATGGCCGATGTTGGCGCCGCAGTGACGACCGGCGAACCGCCCAACCGTCGGCCAGACCTGTCGGTTCCCGTCGAGCTTGTCGAGCCCAACCCCGACCAGCCGCGCCGGGATTTCCCCCAGGGCGCGCTCGAAGAGCTCGCCGCTTCGATACGCGAAAAAGGCATCATTCAGCCCCTTATCGTTCGAAATAGCCCAATAAAATCAGGTCATTACGAAATAGTAGCGGGCGAGCGCCGCTGGAGGGCGGCTCAGATCGCGCAGTTGCATGAAGTCCCGGTCCTGGTTCGTGAGGTCAGCGACACCGAGCTGCTGGAACTGGCGATCATCGAAAACATTCAGCGCTCTGACCTCAATCCCGTGGAAGAGGCGATGGGGTATCGTCAACTCATGGACCGTTTCGGCCACACGCAGGAAAAACTGGCCGAGGCGCTGTCGAAAAGCCGCAGCCATGTCGCCAATCTGCTCCGCCTTCTGACGCTGCCCGAGCCCGTGCTTGCCTGGTTACGCGAAGGTAAGGTGACCGCCGGTCACGCCCGTGCGCTGATTACCGCACCCGATCCGACGGCGTTGGCACGCCAGGTTATTTCCAAGGGACTTTCGGTGCGCGAAACCGAGCGGCTTGCGCGGGCACCGAAACAGGACAGGCCGCGCGATGCTGCGCGCGGGCGTAGGGACAAGGACGCCGACACGCGGGTGCTCGAACAGGACCTTTCCGCCAATCTTCGGATGAAGGTAGTCATTGACCACAAGGGCCTCGACGGGGGTCAACTCATCATCACCTACAAGGATATCGACCAGCTCGACCAGCTCTGCCAGATTCTGTCGTCCGTTCGCTGAATCGTCTCTATTCAGGCATAATCTCGCGCAGAATAGCGTTCAGAACGGCGCGACCGGCTGGCGTTGCGGCCAGGCGGCCGCCGGTGCGGGCCAGCATTCCGATCTCTTCCAGATGGGCCAGCCGGTCAGGGTCGAGCGGTGCACCGGCCAATGCCTCGAAGCGGGTCAGGTCGATCCCTTCCGCAAGGCGCAAGCCCATCAGCAGGAATTCCAGTGCCTGATCCTTGCGCGGCAGCGCCTCGGCAAGCGATTGGCCCGATCCCGTCTGCTCGACCCGATCGAGCCACAGCGCCGGGGCAAGCGGCGTTTCGGTTGCCACCCGCTGACCCTCCAGTGTCAGCCTGCCGTGGGCGCCAGGGCCAATGCCGGCATAATCGCCATGGCGCCAGTAGATCAGGTTGTGCCGGCTTTCGGCGCCCGGACGGGCGTGGTTCGAAACCTCATAGGCGGGCAAGCCGGCGTCATCACAAATATCCTGTGTTATCAAATACATATCGCCTGCCATATCCTCATCTGGCAGGCCCTTCAACTGGCCGGCCGCCGCCCGCGCGCCAAAGACTGTGCCGCTTTCGATGGTCAGTTGATAAAGTGAGAAATGATCAACGGCCAGGGCAAGGGCTTCCCGCAACTCTTGCCGCCAGGCTTCTGGCGTCTGGTCCTGTCGCGCATAAATCAGATCGAAACTCACCCGTGGAAAGGCATCGCGCGCCACCTCGAAGGCCGCACGGGCCTGTGCGACGTCGTGCATTCGGCCAAGCCGCCGCAGATCGGTGTCGTTGAGCGCCTGCACGCCCATAGACAGGCGGCTCACGCCCGCCGCCGCATAGGCTCGAAACCGGCCAGCTTCGGCACTGGTCGGATTCGCCTCGAGCGTTACCTCAAGGTCGTTGGCGGGCGTCCAGGCCTGCCGGACGCGGGCGAGGATCGCGTCAACAAGTTCGGGCTCCATGAGCGAGGGCGTTCCGCCCCCGAAGAACACCGTGTTCAAAACTCGCCCAGGGGTATCGGCCGCGACTCGGTCGATCTCGCTTAAATAGGCGCTAAGCCAGCGGGCCTGGTCGATTTTCCCGGCGATATGGCTGTTGAAATCGCAATAGGGGCATTTGGCGGCGCAAAATGGCCAGTGCAGGTAAAGGCCGAAGCCGCCGTGCCGCCAGTCTTCCATCAGCCCTTGAACGCCGTCACTTCGATCTCGACCTTCATTTCGGGCTTGATGAGGCCTGCAATGACCATCGTCGCGGCGGGTCGGATCTCGCCCAGCGCCTCACCCAGTACCGGAACCAGGGCATCGACCAGTGCCGCATCGATCACGGTATACTGGACCCGCACGATGTCGGTCGGCGCGAAACCGCCCTGTGCCAGCGCCCAGGCGATGGTTGAAAAACAGTTCCGCCCCTGATCCACGATGCTTTCCGGCATGGTCATGGTCTTGTAATCATACCCGGTCACACCAGAGACAAAGCACCACGGCCCCTTCACCACGGCCCGGCTGTAGCCCATGCTTTTCTCGAAAGGCGATCCGGTCGAAATCAGCTTTGCCATTCTATGCTCTAAAACAGTGGGCCAATTTGCGGAAGGCATCGGCCCGGTGGCTGATCCGGTTCTTGAGGCCCGGGTCCATCTCGGCAAAGGTAACATCGTGGCCATCGGGCTGAAACATCGGGTCGTAGCCGTGACCGTCGGCGCCGCGCACCGGCCAGACGACCTGTCCATCGACCTTGCCGTCGAAAACCTCTTCATGACCGTCGGGCCAAGCCAGAACCAGGGTGGCGCGAAAACGGGCGCGCCTTGGATAGGGGGCGGCAGCGGCTTCCAGCGCGGCCCATGTCCGGGTCATGGCGAAGCCGAAGTCGCGTCCGTTTGGCGTCATCGCCCAGTCTGCGGTATAGACCCCGGGCGCCCCGCCGAGCGCCTCGACCTCGATCCCCGAATCGTCGGCCAGCGCGGGCAGCCCCGTGGCGGCAACCGCGGCGCGGGCCTTGATCCTGGCGTTGCCGACAAAGGTGCTTTCAGTTTCCTCCGGCTCTGGCAAGCCCATGTCGGCGGCGCTGACGCAGGCGATACCGTGCGGAGCCAGAAGGCCGGACATCTCCTCGAGCTTTCCCTTGTTGTGGGTCGCCACCAGAAGTTTGTCGCCCCGGAATTTCCTCATCAGATGGCTGCTTTCTGTGCCGCGACCAAGACCGCCACGCCGCCTTCGGCGAGATCAAGCAATTTTGCCATTTCGTCGCGGCTGAAGGTGGACCCTTCCGCCGACATCTGCACCTCTACCAAGCGCCCGCGCCCGGTCAGGATGAAGTTTCCGTCGGTTCCGGCCTCGCTGTCTTCGGCGTAATCGAGGTCGACGACGGTCTGGCCGGCATAGATGCCGCAGCTGACCGCCGCGATGTGATCGACCAGCGGGTCGGACGTTACCATTCCGGCCTTCAAAAGCTTGTTCATCGCCAATCGCAGCGCGACCCACCCGCCGGTGATCGAGGCGCAGCGCGTGCCGCCATCGGCCTGCAAAACGTCACAGTCGACGACAATCTGGCGTTCGCCCAGCGCCGCGCGGTCGACACCGGCGCGCAGGGCCCTGCCGATCAGCCGCTGGATTTCCTGGGTGCGGCCCGACTGCTTGCCAGCCGCCGCCTCGCGCCGGTTGCGGCTGTTGGTGGCGCGCGGCAGCATCCCGTATTCCGCAGTCACCCAACCAAGGCCGGTGCCCTTCAGAAACGGCGGCGCCTTGTCTTCGATCGTCGCAGTGCACAGAACATGGGTATCTCCGCAGCGGATCAGGCACGACCCTTCGGCATGTTTGGTGATTCCGGTTTCAATCGAAATCGGGCGCATCTCGTCAAGTTTCCGGCCAGAGGGTCGCATTCTGTTTCCTTTTCTGTACTTGGGGCCAAATACAGGGCCTGCCGCAACATGCGCAACCCCGATTGACGCCCGCGCCCGCGCCCCTTTAATGTCCTTGACCTTTCAGGGGCCAGCCGATGAACGAAGGGCAAAAGATTCTGGGTCAGATGAACGACCGCTCGCGCGAGGTGTTTCGGCGGGTGGTCGAAGGCTATCTCGACAGCGGCGATCCGGTCGGGTCGCGGTCGCTGTCGCGGGCGATGACAGAAAAGCTTTCGGCCGCGACCATCCGTAATGTCATGCAGGATCTGGAATTTCTAGGGCTCCTTGACAGCCCGCATATTTCGGCAGGCCGTATTCCGACGCAGCTTGGCCTGCGGATGTTTGTCGACGGGCTGATGGAAATATCGAATGTATCGGCCCAGGATCGACAGACGATCGACGCGACCATGGGCGCGCAGGAACCCGATGTCGCAGCGCTTTTCGACAGGGTCGGCGCGGCGCTTTCCGGGATCACACACGGCGCCAGCCTGGTTCTGACCCCCAAGCAGGAAGCGCCGATCCGCCATATCGAGTTTGTCTCGCTCGGTCCGGACCGCGCGCTGGTGGTTCTGGTCTTTGCGGACGGGCAGGTGGAAAACCGCATTTTCGCGCCGCCGGCCGGGCAGACGCCTGCATCGATGCGCGAAGCGGCGAATTTTCTCAATGCGCTCGCCGAAGGGCGCACCCTTTCAGAAATGCGCAACCATATCCGACATGAGATTTCGGCCCGGCGGCAAGAGTTGAACAGCCTCGCGCGCGATCTGGTGGAAAGCGGCATGGCCGTATGGGAGAACGAGGGCGATTCTTACGAGCGGCTCATCGTGCGCGGCCAGTCGAACCTGCTCGATCAGGCGGCCGAGATCGACCTGTCGCGCATTCGCAGCCTTTTTGACGATCTCGAACGCAAGCGTGACATTGCCGAATTCCTCGAATTGGCGGAAACCGGCGAAGGAGTGCGCATTTTCATTGGTTCCGAGAACAAACTTTTCTCACTTTCCGGTTCCTCTTTGGTGGTGTCTCCCTATATGAACGCTGACCGGAAGATCATCGGCGCCGTTGGCGTGATCGGACCGACACGACTGAACTATGGGCGCATCGTGCCGATAGTCGATTATACGGCGCAGCTTGTCGGCAGGCTCCTGTCGGGCGAGCGCAAGGGAAAAGACTATGAGTGAGATGAAGAAAGACGAACTTGCTGAAGACCAGGCCCTGATGGGCGAAGATTTTGTCGATGAAGATCCGCTGGCAGCCGAGATCGAGGCGTTGAAGGCCGAGCGGGACGAAATCAGGGACCGCTTCATGCGCGCACTGGCGGACGCGGAGAATATCCGCAAACGCGGCGAACGCGACCGGCGCGAGGCGGAACAGTATGGCGGCTCCAAGCTCGCCCGCGATCTGCTGCCGGTCTATGACAATCTCAAGCGGGCGCTCGACGCTGCGGGCGATGAACAGCGTGCGGCGGCCAAGGCGCTGATCGAGGGGGTGGAGCTTACGATGCGCGAGCTCATCAACGTTCTGACCCGTCACGGCGTCGTGCCAATCGTGCCGCAGGCGGGCGAGAGCTTCGATCCGCAGATCCATCAGGCGATGTTCGAGGCGCCGCTGCCGGGCACCAAGGCCGGGGACATCATCCAGGTGATGACGGAAGGGTTCATGCTGCACGACCGGCTTCTGCGGCCGGCGCAGGTCGGTGTCAGTTCCACCCCGAAATCCTGATCTGTTGCTGGCGGATTCCACGGAACCCAACGATGATTTGCGCGTTGGACCACACAAGCGAATCATTTTGTCCGAGGAGCGGCCATGTCCAGAAGCATCGCGATCTTAGCTATACTCGCGGCGGTACTTTCCCTGTCGGCCTGTGGTGAGCGGCCGGCTGCGCGTGCCGCGACGGGGGGCCTTGCGGGTGCCGTCGTCGCCGGGCCGTTGGGGGCGATCGTCGGCGGAACCGTGGGCGCTGCGACAGCAACGAACTAGCGGTGCCGCGTTGGCCGACGCCGTGGTTTCCGGCCTCGGTTGCTGTCGGTTCAGGCATTGAAAACCCGGCTGGGATGCAGTTCGCCCGCCTTGTAAACTCCGACAGCCACCGCCCGGCCCTGATAGCTTGCCCACGCCTCGTCGCCAAAGTCCACGTCTGCGGCGATGACCATGCCGGGGTTGCCGTTTTTCAGCCGCGCCGCGCCTTCGGGCGTGGCTTTCAGTTCGGGCAGATCGGCCAGCCCGACCTCGAGCGGCAGCAAGAGCGCGTCCAGGCCCGCGCTTTTCGCCAGTTCATCCAGCCGTTCCAGCGTGATGCCGTCCGATACTTCGAACGGGCCTGACCATTCGCGGCGCAGCCACAGCACATGGCCAAGGCAACCAAGAGCCTCGCCCAGATCGCGGGCAATGGCCCGGACATAGCCACCCTTGCCACAGACCATCTCAAGCTCGACCGTGTCGGCATCGGGCCGCGCCACAAGTTCCAACGATTCCACCCACAGATCGCGCGCGGCCAGATCCATCTCCTCGCCGGCCCGGGCCAGGGCATAGGCGCGCTCGCCGTCGACCTTCACCGCCGAAAACTGTGGCGGCACCTGCCGGATATCACCACGAAAGGCGGCCAGTGCCGAACGGACCGCATCGTCAGCCGGGCGGGCATCCGACCTGCCGATCACCTCGCCTTCAGCATCGTCCGTATTGGTCGCCGCGCCGAAGCGCACGGCGAAACGGTAGCATTTCAGCGCGTCGGTGATGTAGGGCACGGTCTTGGTCGCTTCGCCCAGTGCCACGGCCAGAACGCCGGTCGCCGCTGGGTCGAGCGTTCCGGCATGGCCGGCCTTTTTCGCGTCGAACGCCCAGCGAACTTTGTTGACCACCGCGGTCGACGTGATGCCCGCCGGCTTGTCCACAACCAGCCAGCCCGAAATCTCGCGGCCCTTCTTGCGTGCCATCCCTGTGTCCCTTTGCGAAAGCCCGCCTGCTAGCTGACCGGGCGGGGCACGTCAATCTGCACCGGTCAATCTGTCCCGTCAGTTTGCCGGCACAGCCAGCCCGACGATCGGGCCCATGGCAAAACCGAAATCGTCGCGCCCGAGCGCTGGGGCATATAGACGCGAGATATGACCATCGAAGAAAAGCGCTTCGGGCGTATGCAGCGTATCGCGGAAAAGATTGGCGAAGTCGTGGAAATTCACCGGTGCGTTGGATATGGCCAAATAGGCGGTCTGCCCGTCGGCCGATACGCCTACGCCGTTACGCACATAAAGCGAATCGGACGAGGCGGTGAATTTGGGATGAACCTCGCCGTCGATCACCAGCATCGGGCCGGATTGGCTCGCAAACCGGCAGTCGGGCCGCGTTTGGGCAAAGGCCAGCGTTTCGATAACCGCAAAACGGTCGCGGGCAATGCAGAACACCCCGTTCGGCCGCAGGCCGAAATTGCCAGGCCCCGCGCGCCGGACCAGCGGCGCGATCTGGTGCCCGTCTTCGACAAAAAGCCCGACCGGACGGCGGTCGGGGTGATACATCCCCGCGTTCATGGCAAAGCCGAGCTTTCGACCCTCGGACGCAAGCTTCTGGTCCACCGCCGAAAAGCTTTCGAGCGGGGCCCCGTCGTCGCCATTCAGGAACAGCCGCAGATCTTCGCCAACTGTCACCGTGCAGACGGAATAGCTGTTGCCTGCCACGTCAAGATCGCGGCAGTCACCGGCATGGGCGCGGCCGGCAAGGGTCAGCGCGACAATGGCAAGGCTAACCCAGATCTTCGTCATTCGCGGGATCCCGGGCCCGGTCACTGTCGGGCATGGCAATATCGCGCTGCACCCGTTCGTCGGCGAAAAGCCGGCGGGTTTCGTCCATTCGGTCAAACGTCTGATCCAGAACGAAGCGCAGATCGGGTGCGAATTTCAGCGTCATCGCCTTGGCAACCAGATGACGGAGTTCGCCCTTGTTGCGGTTCAGCGCGGCCAGCGCTTCGTCGGCGCCGTGCCCTCCGAGCGGCAAGACATAGGCCGTGGCAACGCGCAGGTCGGCGCTGGCCCTGACTTCGCCCACGGTGATCGACTGGCGGTTCATGTCGGGGTCGTGCACTTCGCCCCGCGCCAGAATCTCGGACAGGGTGCGGCGGATCAGTTCGCCCACGCGAAGTTGGCGCTGCGAAGGGCCAGAGCCCGAAGAAAAGCGGTTTTGTGCCATTCCGCCCCTTTAGGCCAACTCCGCCGCGCCCGCAACGGGCCTTTGCCAAAGGGCGCTTGGCCGGCTAAAGGAAGCCGATACTAAATGCGAGGTTCATCATGACCGCCGCCCTGCCAGGCATAGTCGTTACCGGAGTATCGGGCCGCATGGGCCAGATGCTGGTCAGGACCATCGCCGCGTCGGACAAGGTGCGCCTTGTCGGCGCGGTTGTTCGCCAGGGCCATCCTTGGGCGGGCCAAGATCTGGCCGAAGCCATGGGTGGGGCCATGACGGGCGTCATCGTAACGGACGATCCGCTCGAGGCATTCGCCCATGCTCAGGCCGTGATCGATTTCACGACGCCCGCCGCCACGGTCGAATTCGCGGCGCTTGCGGCCCAGGCCCGTGCCGTGCATGTGATCGGCACCACCGGGCTCGGGCCAGACCATCTGGCCAAAGTGCGAGCCGCCGCGCGCCATGCGGTGATCGTCCGCGCCGGCAACATGAGCCTGGGGGTCAACCTGTTGACCCGGCTTACCCAAAAGATCGCCGCTGCACTGGATTCCGACTGGGATATCGAGATCGTCGAGGCGCATCACCGCATGAAGATCGACGCGCCGTCCGGCACGGCGCTGATGCTCGGGGCTGCCGCCGCCGAGGGGCGGGGGATCGCGCTCGACGATCACAAGCTGTCCGGCCGTGATGGCATTACCGGCGCCCGCCCGCGCGGCGCCATCGGCTTTTCGGCCATCCGCGGGGGCGATATCGTCGGCGAACACGATGTGATCTTCGCGGCCGACGGCGAACGGATCATCCTGCGCCACATCGCCACCGACCGCGCGATCTTTGCCCGCGGCGCTCTGCGGGCGGCGCTTTGGGGCCAGGACCGGAAACCCGGTGACTATGACATGTTCGACGTGCTGGGGCTCTAACCGCCAGAGGCAGCAGGCGGTCCGGTCAGAAATCGACCGCCAGCCCCCGCTTTTCCCAATCGCCGTAGCGCACCGGCTCTGGTCCGTCGCGCCCGCCAAGCTCGGGGGGAAGGGGTGTCTGCCCGCCGGCCCGTCGCCGCGCCTCTGCCTCGTCCAGGGCGCGTTTTGCTGCGGGGGGCAAGTCGGGGGCGGGTCCGTTGTCCATGCTCTGTCCTGGGCAGTTGGTGTGCGCGTCGATCTTTACACCAAACCCGGCGGCACTGTCATTCCTCCCGCTGGGTTCCCGCGGTTCTTATGATGGTTTTTCCGGTTTTCGGCTCACAAGGGGCATCATCGCCCCCCCGGAAAGGGGGCGATGTCTCCGAAGGCGCCACGAGCGCGGCCGGCACGACCGGCGGTCAGTAGCGACCATCCTCGATGCGGAAGCCGCGATCACGCAGACACCGCTCGCCATAGACAGTGCTGCGGCGACCCGACCGGCCTCGCACGTCAAATGCGCACTCGTCGGGCAGACGGCGGGCCATGCCGCGGTCGGCCATGCAGCGGCCCGACACCGCCTCACGCGGGCCGCTGTAGCCATCAAGCCTTACAAGGCATTCGGCCGGCACGATCCGCGCGTCGCGCCGGCGCCATCCGTCGTGATCGTCGCGCCGCTGCAGGGGCTGCCCATGCGCGTTCTGCTGGCTGAGCAGAAGGCCGATGGCGGCAGCCCCGAGGACGAACGGGAGGATGTTGTTGTCATGGCCGCGCGCCTGAACCGGGGCGATACTGCCGGAGGCGATCAGGGAAAAGGCGGCCACAAGGGCCGTAAGCGGGCGTTTCATCGGTGATCCTTTCTGCGGCGGCACGAATATCCGGCCGCTTCCTTTCGACATTGGCTGGCGCCGACATGGCAAGGCAATAACGGCTGCCCGCTATCCGATAACCGCGCTCCGCGCCATCCCGCCCAAGCTTTGCTATTGATTAGCGCCCTGCATCAGAGCAGGTTTCCGCCTATGAAAACGCGCATCGCCTTCGGTATTCTGATCGCAGCGGGCCTTGGCACCGCCAACCCGGCGCTGGCCGATTGTACCGTCAAATACAAGGCCAAGCGGGACAATCCGCTGAAGCTCGAGGCGGGCGAGGCGAGCCTGCCGACCGCGGCCTGCCAGTCGCGCGCCGCCGCCGCCGCCGCGCTTGCGCCCCAACTGCAACAGCGGGGCTGGACGCTGCTGGCCATCACCGCCATCCTGCCATCGGGTTGACGCAGGGATGGTCGTGACAAAAGGAATTGAAAGTCCCGCGGGACGGACCCTGCGATCCGGCAACCGCATCGTTGTCTGGGGGATCGTGGCAATCGTTTCCATCCTCCTGGCGGCGGCCGTATTCCTGTTCCTGTCCCTCCCCGACGCCAACGCCTTCAACGCCAGGGTAGAGCGGATCTTCGTCGAAAACGACGCGCTGACCACCGGAGACCAAATCAAGCTTCTGGAAATCCTCGCCCAATCGGGCACGGTCTTCGCCCAGGTGCTGACCAGTTACCGGACGGTGATATTCGTCCTTCTTGTCTTCGCCGCCGCCCTGCTTATCGCCGCCCTGGTCTTTCTGGTGATGATCGTCGCGCTCAACCGCCGGATGGAGGCGATCCAGAAGCAGGGCATACAGGTGTCTTCGCTGCTGATCAGCCGGGCGGAAAATGCGGTCGTTCTGAACGACATGGAATTCAAGCTGACCGAGGCGGCCATCGAAACCCTGTCGGTTCTGGCCGAGGCCCGGATGGACGACGAAATTCTGACCGGCGCCCAGATCGAGGCCGTCATATCCGGCCGAAGCGAGGCCGATTGCGACGAAGCCGCCGGCGCCATGCGCATCAAGCGCCTGCGCGACGCGCTCGGCAATCAGATGGTAGCCGAACTTCTGGTCAAGAACATCACCCGGCGCGGCTACACACTGTCGGTCCGCAAGGATGCGATCCGCATGCTGTGAGCAGGACGGGTTCCAATTCCTCCGGCGGGCATACTCGGACCAGAATGAAGCCGCCCTTCATTGTCGTCGAAATATCCCTGGAGCGCGAGGGCAGGGCCCTTGCCCCGCCGCCTTCTCTACTTCTCGTTGGCATAGGGATTGCGCGGTCTGCGGTCCGCGGACAGCGATCCCTGACGTTCGGCCACCAGCGCCTCTATCGCGTCCGACAGGTGCACCTCGCCAATCGCCGCGTCGCCGCGTGCCAGCCGTACCTGGTGGGCGCGGTGCAGCACGTCGGTATGGCTGAACCCGAACGGCGGTTCGAACCGGTAACTCGCAAGCTCGACCAGAAACCCCATCGGATCGCGGAAATAGATTGAATCCATGAAGCCCCGATCCTTGACCCCGGAATGTGCGATCTGCCGGTCGTCGAGCCGCGCCACCGCCTGCGCGAAGGTCGCGTGTGACACGGCAAAAGCCAGGTGATGAACCTCGCCCGGCTCGGGTCGCTTCTTGGCGCTGTCGGGGCGCCGTGCCTCGTTGGTGAAGACGGTAATCAGCCGCCCGTCGCCGGGATCGAAATAGAGATGCCCCTCGGCCGGATTGTCGAGATTGGGTTGTTCGAAGACGAAGGGCATCCCCAGAAGCCCTTCCCAGAAATCGATCGAGGTCTGCCGACCGGCCCCCATCAGGGTGATGTGATGTACGCCCTGCGACTGGATTTTCTGCATGTGGTCCTCCGGGATCCCCGACTTGCGGCGCGGCGTCTGGACGTTTGGCGGCCCCGACAGGATTCGAACCTGTGACCTACCGCTTAGGAGGCGGTCGCTCTATCCCCTGAGCTACGGGGCCGGAATGACGTGGTGCCCACGCCGGTCTGTCTATCCTGCCAACCTTTCGATAGTTTACGCCAAGGCCCTTTGCAAGAAGCCTGGCAGAACGGCGGCGCCCGCCCTGAAAAACACGCGACGCACCCAGCGGTCTTGTCCCTCAGAAATCCAGATTCTCCACGTTCAGCGCGTTCTGCTGGATGAACTCGCGGCGGGGTTCGACGACGTCGCCCATCAGCTTGGTGAAGATGTCGTCGGCTTCGGCCAGATCGTCGACCTTGACCTGCAAAAGGGTGCGCGCCACCGGGTCGAGCGTGGTCTCCCAAAGTTGTTCGGGGTTCATCTCGCCAAGCCCCTTGTAGCGTTGCAGGGACAGGCCCTTCTCGCCCTCCTGAAGGATCGCGGTCAAAAGCTCGACCGGGCCGTGGATGGGCTGCTCGCGGTCCTTGCGGACCAGCCGGGCAAGCGCGCCGTACGTTTCGTGCAGCGACTGGGTGTGGGACGACAGGCGGCGCGCCTCGCCCGACCGCAGGATCGGGCCATCCAGCGTACGCACCTCTTCCACCCCGCGCAGGCTGCGGGTGAAGCGCAGGCCGTGATCCTGCGTCGGCCGCCCCGACCAGCCGCGTTCATATTCCACCGCCACGGCATCCAGCCTTTGCGCGACGTCGTTCGCCACCCCTTGCGCATCGGCATCGACGCGGCCCGGCATAAGCGCGCCGGCGATGGCGCATTGCTCAAGGATATGTTGGGGATAATGGGTCGGGAAGGCCTGAAGGATGCGACGCACCACGCGCGCTTCGTCCACCACGCGGGCCAGATCGGCCCCGGTGATCTCTTCACCCGTGCCAAGCTTCAAAACTGCGCCATCGACGCCGGCCTGGATCAGGTAATCCTCAAGCGCGGCCTGATCCTTGAGATAGACCTCTGATTTGCCGCGCGCCACTTTGTAAAGCGGCGGTTCGGCAATGTAGAGATGGCCGCGGTCGATCAGTTCGGGCATCTGGCGGAAAAAGAAGGTCAGCAGAAGCGTGCGGATATGCGCGCCGTCGACATCGGCGTCAGTCATGATGATGATCTTGTGATAGCGCAGCTTGCCGACATTGAACTCATCCCGCCCTATTCCGGTGCCAAGGGCGGTGATCAGCGTGCCGATCTGTTCCGAGCCCAGCATCCGGTCAAAGCGCGCGCGTTCGACGTTCAGGATCTTGCCCCGAAGCGGCAAGACCGCCTGATTTTGCCGCGACCGGCCTTGCTTGGCCGACCCGCCGGCGCTGTCGCCCTCGACCAGGAACAGTTCCGACAGCGCGGGGTCCTTTTCCTGGCAATCGGCCAGTTTGCCGGGAAGCGAGGCCACGTCCATCGCGGTCTTGCGCCGGGTCAGTTCGCGGGCCTTGCGCGCAGCTTCGCGGGCCAGTGCGGCCTCGATGATCTTGCCGACGATTACTCTGGCCTGGGCGGGGTTTTCCTCGAACCATTCGGCAAGCTTTTCGTTGACCAGGTTTTCGACCGCCGGGCGCACCTCTGAACTGACAAGCTTGTCCTTGGTCTGTGACGAGAACTTCGGGTCCGGCACCTTGACCGACAGAACGCAGGTCAGCCCTTCACGCGCGTCGTCGCCGGTGAAATCGACCTTTTCCTTCTTGGCGATCCCCGACGATTGTGCGTAATTGTTGATCGTACGGGTCAGCGCGCCGCGAAAGCCGGCAAGATGCGCGCCTCCGTCCCGCTGGGGAATGTTGTTGGTAAAGGGCAGCACCGTTTCGTGGTAGCTGTCGTTCCACCACATCGCCACTTCCACCCCGATGCCACCACGGTCGCCCAACATGTAGATCGGTTCCGGCATCACCGACTGTTTGGACCGGTCGAGGTATTTGACGAACTCGCGCACCCCGCCTTCGTAGAAAAGCTCGGTCCGTATCGGTTCGCCGTGACGTTCGTCCTCCAGAATGATGCGCACGCCGGAATTCAGGAAAGCAAGCTCGCGCAGGCGGGTCTCGAGCGTCTTGAACTGATAGTCGAGGTCCGAAAACGTGCCATCGGGCCGGTTTACCTTGGCACTGGCCAGAAAGCGCACCTCGGTGCCGCGCTTGCCAGGTGCTGGGCCCACCTCGTACACATGGGTCACGCATTCACCATCCTCGAAGCGCGCGCGATACTCCTTGTCGTCTCGCCACACGGTCAGCTCGAGCCATTCCGACAGCGCGTTGACCACCGAAACGCCTACGCCGTGCAAGCCGCCCGAGACCTTGTAGGCGTTGCCACCCTCATCGGTATTGTTGAATTTTCCACCGGCGTGAAGCTGGGTCATGATGACCTCGGCCGCCGAAACGCCCTCTTCCTGGTGGATGTCCACGGGAATTCCGCGCCCGTTGTCGCGCACCGAGACGGAATCGTCGGCGTAGATTTTCACTGTCACGGCGGTGGCATGGCCGGCCAAGGCCTCGTCGATCCCGTTGTCGACCACTTCGTAGACCATGTGGTGCAGTCCCGAGCCGTCATCAGTATCGCCGATATACATGCCGGGGCGCTTGCGAACAGCGTCCAAGCCTCTGAGAACCTTGATGGAATCCGCGCCATATGCGTTCGGCTTATGCGCCTCGTCGGTCATGCTCGATCAACCTTGTTTTTTCTACGCATCTTATAGGAGCTCGGGCGGGGATTGTCACGCGGTGGCCACAAGATTTGGGGTCGGGATGCCATGTGCTGGATGGCGGGAACAACGGGCGCGCGACCGGAGTTGTCCGGCCCGCGTCCTTGCCTTGTCAGGCGGGCCGCCCTGATATACGCCGCGCGCAGCGCAGAGCAATCGGGACGGGGGCAGGATGGCGGGCGGCACAGAGGCGCGACTGGCGGCGGCGCGGCTGGTTCTGGGGGTGACCGAAACGGCCATGCCCCTTTCGGACCAGATCGGTAGCAGCGCGCTGGCCGGGCTTGCGCCTCCCGATCGGGCTCGCGCGCAACGCCTGACACTCGCCACGCTTCGCCATCTTGCCGCGCTCGACAGGGTGCTGAAACCGCTCCTGCGCAAGGCGCCCCCGGCTCTGGTTCGTGCGATCCTTCGGGTTGCACTGGCCGAGATCCTGCTGGAAGGCGCGCCCGCCCATGCGGTTGTCAACGACGCCGTGACCATCACACGCGCGACGGGCCGCAAGACCGAAGGCTTTGCCGGCATGGTCAACGCGGTCTTGCGGCGCGCGGCCGACACGCCGCGCGACAATCTTTTTTCACAGGGACCGCAGCCGATGCCGGGCTGGCTGCGCGGGCGGCTCATGTCGGCCTGGGGCAAGCCCGCGACACTGGCGATCGAGGCGGCACACCAGCGCGGGGCAGCGCTGGACCTGACGCCCCGGGACGGTGATGCGGCGGCGCTTGCCGCCCGGCTTGGCGGGGTGGTGCTGCCGACCGGGTCGGTCCGATTAGTGCCGGGGTCGCAGGTTTCCGAATTGCCGGGCTTCGCCGAGGGCGGTTGGTGGGTGCAGGACGCCGCCGCGGCCATAGCCGCCCGGGTGCTGGCGCCGCTGAAGGGCGAGCCGGTGCTTGATCTCTGCGCGGCGCCAGGGGGCAAGACCCTGCAATTGGCCGCGGCAGGGGCGGATGTGACGGCGGTCGATCTTTCGGCGGACCGGATGGCGCGGGTCGGCGAAAACCTGAACCGTTGCCGTCTTTCGGCGCGGATCGTGGTGGCGGACGCCCTGACCTGGGCGCCGGACCGACCTTAGGGGCCATTCTGCTCGATGCG